>JACCDG011393228.1_pt1 | contig 114424 bp, 113 predicted proteins | sample 7442471 | NCBI WGS metagenome assembly JACCDG01 (sample SAMN15323444, study PRJNA562643) | freshwater metagenome | isolation source: river surface water | place: USA:Blue River Watershed | collected 2017-08-17
ACCGATGTGATGTAGTTAAAATCACCACCCTTAACTTTTAGTAAAGCTGAAGGTGTGCCACCACAATGTTCTGTAACTAAGTTGGTAATATAATCCATAAATAATTCAGCAATGCCACTGTCCACTCTGCGCTCGAAACGGTATCTTGCATCGGTAATTATATTAAGCGCTCTGCCGTCTTTTGAAATATTCGACGGGTTCCAATGCGCCATCTCAATGAAAATGTTTTTAGTCTCATCAGTAACTTTACTCGCATCGCCACCAATAATTCCTGCAATGGCTAAAACTTTTTTATCATCGGCAACTACGGTTGTGCCTTCAGGTAATTTATAAAGTTCACCATTAAGTGCTAAAAGTTCTTCTCCAGCTTTGGACTTTCTAACGTGCAATGATCCTTCAATTTTATCGGCATCGAAAATATGTGAAGGTCTGCCGAGCGCAAACATTGCGAAGTTTGAGAAATCGATCAGTGCAGATTTTGGTGTTGAACCAATTGCTTTTAAAAAGTCTGTAACTTCTTTAGGGGAAGCGCAGTTTTTAACATTGGCAACATATCTGCCGTAAAATTCATAGCAGTTTTCTTTGTCTTCAATGCTTACATTAATTTTTGATGTTCCAGCTTCTTTTGGCTTAGCAACGCTAAGATTTTTCAATGTGCCAATTCCAGATGCTGCTAAATCACGCGCAATGCCAAACACACTCGCTGCATCTCCTCTGTTTGGGGTGATTGATAATTCAAACACTACATCATCAAGACCAGCATATTTGTAAAACTCTGTGCCGACGGTTGCATCTGAAGCAAGTTCAATAATTCCGTCTGAATTACCATCAAGCATTAATTCTTCATTTGAACATAACATGCCGTTGCTATCGATGCTTCTAATCTTGGAAGCTTTTATAACTAAGCCATTTGCAGGAATAACTGCGCCCACTGGTGCAAGTACAACCTTAATACCTTTGCGTGCATTAGGTGCGCCGCAAACAACTTGCAGGACTTCCTTGCCGTTGTTCACTTTGCATACTGAAAGCTTATCAGCTTGCGGGTGCTTTTCCGCATCAACAATTTCAGCAACTATGAATGGTTTGTAAATTTCAGATTTATCAATTAGTTCTTCTACTTCAAGGCCTATCGAATTTAACTTGTCAGATATTTCCTGAGCACTAGCGCTGGTTTCTAAATATTTTTTCAGTAACGAAAGTGTAAGCTTCATATTTTAAGTTTTTAGGTAAATTTCATGCGAGTATACATGGCTATTGGTTGGATTTAAAGCTTTTTATCCGCCCCGAGATGCTTCAGAATTTTCGAGATATTTTCGTCTAACATATTTTCCTGCTTCAACTGTGCCAAAGGTCACGAGATTGGCTATACCATATGGAACCGTGCCTCGGCACGAATGTTTTATGGCAGTAAGAAAACCGCGCTCTGCAAAAGTAGCTGATATGGTTTGGGCATGTAAAACGCCAGCTCTGTATAGAGATGTTTGACCATAAAACTCTGCCATGAATAAATTTTTAAAATGGTTTGTAGGAATAACTACAATTGTTGTTACCCCACCTACCCAAATGCATTTTACGATGTAATTTGTTTTGTTATCAGACTTGCCAATTCTGTGTCTTAAATGCTTGTCATAGTATAATCCGCTTCCTATGAAAACATCCCAATATAAAAAGCTGTGGATGCCTGCGATCTGAACATTTCTTGAAAGTTTTGTTAATGCAGGTGTGTTTTGAAAGAAGCTGCCTAAAGTCGATAAGAAGCTTCGCCCTCTTGTAATTTGTGTGAGCCCAGTTCCATCCATTAAACCATTAAAGATGCAATCTGCGGCGCATAGTCGTAAAGCTGTGTCGTGAGGTCCTTTGCCAGTTTCCCAAGCAATGCCCCGAGGCATTTCTCTGCCATTTCTCCAGAAAATTGAGCTGGTACCAACCATCATTCTTGCCAGTGGAGTGATTGAGAAGAAAGTGGTTGCAGGTGAGAATGGATTTTTCTGTAAGTAAAATTCCCAGTTAATTAGACCTGCATAGCCATGTGAGAAAGCCCCTCTAGTGAGGCCAATGGTAGCCGATTGCGCAAGATATTGTTCGAAAGATTTTCTATCAATCATTTTAAATTTTAAGCATGCAGATATTGATTATCAATAGCTTATAATTCTTAATAGAGCAAATTCTATCAGCAGGTTTATCTACTCAGGCTGTACCAACTTTCTAGAGCCATTTTTCCAACGTGCGAAGCGCCATTACACACAAAGCCTAAGACTGGATTTGTAAAGATGCTTTGGCCTTTGTGTATTTCTGTTTCTAATCCTGCTACTTTGTACAGGCTCGATAATAGTACCGATGAAAGTCCTGCAGCTGCAGATGCGGTATAACCCCATCCCCAAGGAATCATTGCATTAACGCCATTAAAAATTAAACGCTCAAGGAAGCGTTGTTGTGCAGCTCCTGCTGCGCCAACTTTAAAATCGTTTTTAGGAATGTTGAAAAAGTCGGTTTCGAATCTGTTGAAAATATAAGTCATAGTTGAGCCTACAGAAGCTGCGCTAGCTATTGCAATTGCAGGGGCTAAATATACTGACTCAGCAGGAAGAATGTTTCTAATTGTTTCGGTCAAAGCGGGAGTTAGAGCTGTAGTAAATGCGAAATTAACAAAAGCCTTTGTTGAGCTATTTATTATGCTGTAAGTTGAGCCAATTGTCTGCTGGTTTATGGTAATGTTACCATAAGAAAAATTGGTTTTTTGTATTATTAGATCGCACTTTTTAACCATTGCAGAATCATGATAATATGCCCCTATTAAGGACCCAAGAGAGCTCAGTGTAAGGTTGGTAGTTGCCGCAACAGGTAATTTGTTAGCTAATAACAAACTCGCACAGGTTACAATGCCCAATGAATAGGTTAGAGCGTCAGACGCTTGATAAATGTCTAGACCTGGTACTGTGCTGGTTTTGGCTATTTTTTTCTTTTTTCCCATAAATCCCCCGATTATTAGGTGTATTATATCAAAAAAACGTCATGTAAATCAATAAAATAGTGTTTTTCGGGCGGATTATGTTGCTGAATTGAAGCCTAGTCTAGCCAATATCTCGGAAACAAGTTTTAGCCTGTTTAGATTATGATGCTTTAAGATTGGAATGAGATCTTTAATATAATGATCATTTTTATTGAGTGAGTCAGGATTAAATTCAAAGTGAACACCCGATAGAACAACATTTCCCTTTCCGTATTTTATATGAATAATAGCTGGCAGATTGCCTTTGTAGTTTGCAATTACAGAGACGTTTTTGAAATGTGCAGCATTTTCAAAGTAACCGCCGCCATTGTAATACACAGTTGCTTTACCAATGTCTGCCGCTCTGGCGCCGCTGTTGTTTTTGTAGTCATATTTGTCTAGTACAGGGCCGATAGATTTTCCAGGGAAAAAGTCTAATTCTCTATCTCCTAAAACCTCTAGCTCGCCGCCCTTGTCGAACTCAACATAGGAGGAAGCATAATATGCGCCAGCACATATTCCTAAGAAGGAGCCACCGTTTTTAACAAATGCTTTAATATTTTCATTGGCCTTGCCATTTAGTTTTTTTGCATAAGGCAAATCTGCCCCACCTGGTATTATAAAAAGAACAGCATCTTTTGCCCAATTATTTTTTATAACTTCTTCAGCATTAATGGTTTTTATAGAGTGTTTAGGTAACGCCTCTTTTAGTGTTTCGATTGTTAGAGGTAAAGACTTTTGTCCAACACCTTCGTCGTTATAGATGTATACAGAGTTTGAATCTGCCCAAGAAGTTTTAGTAGTCAGGCAAAATAACAGAATCAAAATATAAAAGAAATTTTTCATCAGTTACAAAATACAAAAATTCCATTTTTGCACTTCTTTGAAGCCAAGCTTCTTATATAAAAATTCACCTGTCTCTGAAGCATGCAATGCAAAGAATTTACCACCTAAACTTTTGCTATTGAAAAGACAAGCATTCATAATTTTTTGTCCTATGCCTTTTCTGCGATATTGCTCGAGTACGTTGATACTTGAAATATAAACTAAGTCGTTATCATCTATGTGAAAGTGCCCTACTCCCACTATCTTGTCAGCATCTTTGAAACAAAGTAATTGAGATCTATTGATATTATAGGTTGCGTCAAAGAACTTGAAGGTTTCGTTTTTATCAACCCCTGACACAATCGCGGCAACATTACACCATTCTAAAACTTCAGAGCTATCTTTTAGAGTTGTAATATCGCGATCATGGCTGAGTATGGGTAGTTGATCATCTGAAAGGTGCATTTCGGTAATTTCAGCAGTAACTAAAGCGGTTTTTTCTAAGGGATTTGATTTGCCTTTGGGCTGTAAAATTCCAAAGGTGTGTTCACCAAAATAATTTTTTATTAGGTCAGGGTTTTTACAGTCCCCATCAATTATTGCCAAGTTCAAGTTCGGTATATTTGTAGGCGATTTTAGAAATATAATATTGTCTTGTTTAGAAATATCCCAGCCGGGCTTATTCCCAACTTTCTTCCAAAGTTGGATTAAATTGTTTGTAATATAATTCATTTTTTGACCCCGATATATATATCAAGAACAACATTGCTGTGATCTTGGGAGCGCTCATCGTATACTTCGAAATCAGCGATATAAGCACGCTCACTGCCTAATTCCGAAGGCTTCATTTTCCAAATGTCCTTCCACATATTGATACAGACATCTGGCATGGGACCTGGCCTATTTGTAAATTTTACATAGGATTGATTTGGTATGGTTAAAGTTTCAAAACCTGTTTCAATTCCGTTAAAATTTGCCACTTCTTCACCAATAAAATATGTGTAGTCACCGGTGAAATCACTTTCATAATTTGTGTAAACACAATAGGTAGTGCCAGGTTTTTGACGGTTGGGGATTTTGGCATTCAGTCCATTATGAAAATATTTTTGAACTGTTGCTGCAAGTATATTTTTTGAAGGATCTGTCGAAAAAATATTAGCATTATTTGTTCTACAGGTGATTCCTATTAGTTTAATTTCAGGGAGTTGTGCTTGAGTTTTTTGCATGGTGGAAACAGAAAAGTTTTCCAAACTGTAGCATTGATTAATGGTACAGACAAGGATAGCTTGTATCGGTTCATAAGGATAGTATCATGCTTACATCGCTAGTTACGTACAAAGAACTCATCCACTATAGCTTTATGTTTTAAACGCTCAATTTCCCACTGTTTTAGCATTTCGTTTCGAGATGCTTGGGTATGAGTATTTAGATAGTTTTTCACAAAAGTAATATAGGCCCATTCTGCTTTAGGAGAACTGCCGTTTGTTTTTCTAAGCTCATATTCCTTTCTCCACATATCAGCAAATTCTTGATATGTAGGTGGGGCTCCATCCATCCAGCGTTGTTCCAACCAATCAACGCCAAATGCCGTGAAATGAAAATGTTGCCCGATAATAGCTTTGAAGAAAAGACGAGTTTTTAAATCATTTTTGTAAAGCCCTTTGAGTATTAGGTCGCTGGGTTTCGGAGTATAATCTTTATTGCTCTTTGAGAGTGATGTGGATGGATATTTAGCAAGCTCAATCTTTTCGCCTGTCTTGAGAAAATGCAAGATTCTATAAATTAGGGTGAATTTCTTACCCTTCAAAGAAAGGCCTAATTTTTCACAGTAAGCTTTAAGTTCACTAACATGTAAATAATTCATGCTGTTTTGTAATTGTACCAAGTTTTTAGTGGTAACACTCATAACCCCACCTCCATAACGGTTACAGGATGAGATTTAAATTCATCCATCCCAATCTTCTTCCACCCACGGTGTAGATAGTACTCTGCTATATAAGGATCAAAAGTAAATAAGTACAGTTTTTTAAACCCAAGTTCTTTTGTTTTTAGTATGGCGACATCAATCAGCATATTACCAATGCCTTGCTTTTGATGCTGAGGTGCAACGACCACATCTGCAAGCCATGGACCTAAATCTGGTCTAAATTCTTCTTTAAGCTTAAACGTGCAGAATCCTACTGGAATTTCATCACTCAGTGCTAGGAATGAAGTTGCATCATCTGGGTGATTGAGTTCAGCATACGTCAAAGACTCTATCTCTTGAATTGTAAGCTCTGGAAACCAAATTTTACCTAAAACCTCATGCCAAATATTCGCAAGTGTAGGTATGGCTTCGGGGTGGTTTTTCAGTTGGTCGATTTTGATCATGCTATACCGCCCATAAACCACTCAGATGCTATAGATAGGTTTTGATCTCGTAAAAAATCACGCTTAGGCTTATCATGTGCGCCGCATACCACAAGTATTTGAGAAACACCTTTCGTTTTAGCCATGCTCTTAATCTTTTCTATCAATTGCTCTCCTACAGATCCCCAAAGATTTTCTGATTTCACGCAGAAGTCATCAATCATCAAGGTCAACCCACCTGGATTATAAACTTCCGGAGCAGGCACTAGTTTGCCAATAATGAATCCTAGAATCTCCTCGTCATCGCGAGGCGTTAGCCGTGGCGATCCAGTATTGTTTTCCTGGATTGCTTCGCTTTGCTCGCAATGACGAGTAGCAGTAAACATCAAATAATTTATATCTTCTAAAAGTTCTTTAAACCATTCTTTTTGGGCATTGTCACCCTTCTCTCCAGCATATCGCCAAAACTGGGGTTGGGCTTTTTCGTAAGTCAACCGCTTGGCTTTTGAAAGTAGAACCATGGCATCGATATCAGAAAGCTGAGGCGTGCGCACAACAAACTGGGGAAGTGTATTTTGATTGATGATATTTTGCGTATCAAATTCAAAAATGATTCTTCGAGGGCAATGCTCATCATATGCAACTTCTTTGCTTTGCTTACTAAAAGCGCCATAGGTAAAGTCACTGATAGACTTTTCCCAAAACTTTAAGGCTGACTTATTATTAGGGATAACAGAAACTTCCCACATGCCAGGATGCATATTCCATACCTGTTTAGCAACACGAGTAGCAATGCCCATGCCTTGGAATTTAGCGATAATAAAAAACTCACCCATGTTCCAGGTGTTTGTGGCATCTTCAGTTGCTTGATTAAGTAGGACAAAGCCGGCTATCTCATCATAAACCTTAATTAGATAAACTTTTCTTGACGGGTCAGTGAAATAATTTTTAAAATCAAAACACTCATAAAGCCCATTTTCCGGAATAGCCCAATCAGACGAAATTGATCCACATTCTCGTGATATGTCATAAACGTAGAAACGTGCCATATTTTGAATGCATGGATAATCATTCAGCGTTGCCTTGGTAATCGAAATTTTTGGCTCAAATTTCTTGATGAGTAAATGATGAAGTTTTCCTGCGCCACTTACATCACCTTCCATCATGAAATCACACACGTGTTTAAAGCCTGCCTTCATATAAACATGCATTGCTTTAGGGTTATCGCTAGCAGGGTCGATTATGAATGTATCTGATTTGGGGTCAAAAAATTCCCGAAAATAATCGACAAAATCAGAAAGCGTTTTCGATCCGTAACCTTTGCCCAAAAACTTAGGGTTACCAATCATGTAATCAATCCCATAAGTATTCCCCGTTTTTGAAAGTCTTTTAAGTTTTTCTTCGCCTATATCTCCCTTATGCGTTTCCTGAATGGTCATCAGCATTGCAAAAGCTTCATCTTTAAGATATGCAATCCAATAAACATACAGCCCATCTGCATAAGACGATGGTGTTTTTCGCCCTTCAGCAAAATTGACAATATCGTCTTTATGCCCTTGCGTATTATCCCAAAATTCCATAATGTGGGGCTGACGCAACCAGCTAAAGATGGTGTCTAAATGAGCTCCTGTTACTTTTTCAAAATGAATTTTCATAGATCTTATTCCAAATTCAGTTTCATCCCTTCATGACTTGCTTCGAAGCCTAGGGTTTCATAAAAGCGTTTTGCCTCGGGGCGTTTCTTGTTTGTAGTTAATTGTATGATTGATACACCGTTACTTTTAGCATATTCAAGCGCCTGTTCAAACATCCAGTTGCCAATTTTTTGACCTCTATATTTCTCTTTGACTCGTACTGCTTCAATCTGCATCCGACTGCTGCCTTTGAATGTTAATGATGGCATAATAGTCAAATGGCATGTCCCCACAATTTCGTTTTCATTTTCCACTACCATTAAATATTGGTTTGGGTCAGAAGAAATTTGTTGAAATGCTTTTACATATCTTTCATCAAGCGCGGTTTCCGACTCTCGTGTCTTTCCCAAATCATCTTCAAGAAGCAGTTGGACGATCATGGGTAAATCATCTTGTTTAGCTTTTCTTTGGGTTAACATATGGTTCATATCAAGCTCTTTAATTTCTCAATAAATCGATGCATATTCGGGTCAGACTTGCTAAAAGGAATCTCATCTAAACTATACCAACGAATGGCGTGAAATTCATTTTTGTCAAATTGATAGGTGGCCTGACTGTCTCCTTTTAATACATACCACAAGCTAACATCCATGTGTTGACCAATAAGGCTATTGGTTAATGTTGTTGTTAAGAAAATAGGCTCGGGAAGCAAGAAGACCGCTTCTATGCTTAGCTCTTCTAGGCACTCACGTTGTACGGTGATTTTCGGGTCTTCATCAATTTCAACATGGCCACCCGAAGGAAGCCAAAGTTTTGCTGTTTTATGATCCACAAGTAGAATTTTTCCGCAGGACGGATCTAAAAGTACAAAGTAAGAAACTAAATGTTTGTTTGGAATATCAGGTTTTTGAATGCGAAACAATTGCTCACCATTTTCAATCCATTTTAGAGTGTCTTCAATCTGCACTCGCTCAATCTCATCATGTGGCTTAATGCACTTAATAAGGGCGTGTATAGTTTCTTTTATATGCATAACTTACTATGGTTCATAATCATTTCGGCTGCTTTATCTGCGCTTAGATTGCTCACATCAATTTTAAGTAAATTAGGATGAGTGATTGAGAGTAAAGGGCTAGTATCGCCAGCATGCTCAGGGTTTATAGATTTCCATCTATCCCTTCTTTCAGGTTGAGTTATGCGTTTTAAATGCTCGTCTTTTGTAATCTCAATTTGAACAGGTATAAAAAGTGACCCTCTTTTCTCTGCTATATTTTTCACTTGTTCGAATAGACGTCGATCACCATCCGTTTCTTCCAACCAATTTGTAAGTACGTAACTTTTTTCGGGAACTTTTGTGAGAAAGTCCAAAATTTCATTTCTTATTTTGCCTATAGTATCCCATGCAAAACTAGGGATCTTTGCATAACCATCATATTGCAACAGTTCAAAGATAGGGTTGTTGATAAGTTGATTATCGCAAATTATAAATCCATACTTTTTGGCTAACTCCTTGGCTATTGTGTACTTACCAACGCCAGGTCTGCCTGTGAGATAAATTATGGTTGAACGTTGGGTCATAAGATTTAACAGTTTTAAGTATAAAGTATTATATAAGGTTTAGTTTGCCTTTGGCAAACCATCTTTGGTGTAATGAAAGTACTTGTTCCTTTCCCCGACCCTTCCCACTACGTACTTTCATTACTATGGCGCCTGTAGAGCGCCCCCCATTTTAGTAAGGGCTTATGAGTAGGTGAAGAGCAGTAAATGAATTTTTCATAAACATTCCCCGATTAAAAAATTAAAAATTCATTTGGTGATCTTTTGTGAAAGAGATGCGTATTCTCTAATAATTGTATCTTTCATTTACCATCCAAGTCGTATCTTTATTAGTTTTTACAGTTTTGAATCCTACCTTTTCATAGCTGCGAATTGCTGCTTTATTAGCAGTTTCCGAATCAACAAAAACGCACTCGTATTTAGGAAAAATAATTTTCTCTAAAAATTGATCCAGAATTTTTGCACCATATCCCTTGCCGGTATAATCGACGTCGCCTATGTACCAATCGAAAGATGCTGTTAATTTGGGTAGATCTGAAACGTCGGCATCATCATCCCTAGGGAAGTCGTGAACATTATAAACTTGGATATAGCCAATTGGGATATTGTCTATCTCAATTACATAAGCCCACATATCTTTGCGAATACCATTTTCAATTTTATAGCTTTCGATGTATGACGCGAATTTTTCTTCTATTAATTCAGGCGTCCATTTTACATCCCTGTCCCACCATGCTTTTACGTGGGGGGTCTCAAGCCACTTTAGAAGTAGCGGCAAGTGTATTTTAATTAGGGGTCTAAAAGCGATTTTCATTATTTACTCACAATTGTTTTCCAAAACAACAAGCCTTTCTTAAGAGGGAATCGGGAGCTTTGGTTGGACATTATAACTATCCCAATTTTATGCTCAGGTAAAATTCCGACAAATGCCGTTGCACCCTCAATATACCCAGAATGAAAAATCAGTGTAGAGTTGCTTTTAGATTTTAATGAAAGCCTTCTCCAGCCTAGGCAGTACGAAGATTTAACCTCATCATTCTTGAATGGCAAGATGTTCCAAGTAAAGACGTCATCGGCTTTAATAACAGGTTTAAATATATGGTTTAAGGTTTTTTGAGAAACCACGTTAGGTCGATTTCCTAAAATAATCTGTAGAAATTCAACCATTCCATTTAATGAAGAAAAAACGCCTGCTGATGCAGGTACAATCTCCTGATAATTAGAAGGAAATTGCAGCTTTGAATGATCTCTAAAATGTGGGTAAGCTATATTATCTGACTTTAGTGGTAAAGTTTCTGATGAGATGCCCAATACATCAACTAGCTGATTCATCGTGTAGTTTTTTGATTTTGCATAATCTTGAGTTAAGCTATAGGCGAGGTTGCTGTAAAAGTATAAGTTATTGCTTCCCCTACTTTTCTTATCGAGTTGTTGCAACAGTTCTTTCCTACTCGTGCCTTGCTCAATTTCTTTATCGCCTCTTATTCTAAACCCAGTTGTGTGGCTAAGAATATTTTTCAAGGGTAAGTTTAGGCCGTTAACAAGTACTTTATCATCGAAGCTAGCAATCTTTTTGTCTACTAGGGCGGCTAAAGCTGTTGCCGTAATAGCTTTTGAAACTGATGCGACTCCAAATAATGTATCATCATCAATATTGGCACCACCAATTTCTTTGTATCCAAAAGTCTTTTTATAAATCACCTTATCGTTTTCTACTATTGCAACTGCACTACCAACTAATTCTTCGGCATCTGCTTCTATCAATCCAACTAGTTCTTGAATCGTAGTGTTGTGTTCTGAAGCGGCTGAACACGGGCCTGCATATGTTAGAGTGAATATTACAAGACACATTAGCGTTTTAAATCTGTCCATTGAACCCCTCTTTATGTAGTATGCCGCACTTATATCACATTTTAAAAGTTTGACCAAGTCTTAAAGGAATGTATAGGTGTTGGACTCAGGAAGTTAAAGATATGATGGCAGCTCCAATTTCTTCCCATAACTCATTCCATTCAAAAGCTTATGTACTGGAAGGAATAAATTTTCTGGTAGGTTATCCAAGTCAAACCAGCCCCAATTTTCTACCTTATTTGGTTCATTATTTAGTACATTTTGATTGCCTAAATAGTTCGCTGTCATTAGAATGGAGACGTAGTGCTTTCCCTCATTTTCAAAAAAATCGTTAGTAATGGCTAGAAACTGTGGTGATTTAATTACCAAGTTTGTCTCTTCAAAGACTTCTCTTATAGCACAATCTTCAAAACTCTCTTTGAATTCCAAATGTCCGCCACATGGGCCCCAAGAGCTTTCACCGTGAGCGTTAAGTCGCTTTCCAAGTAAAAGCTGCTGTTTGGAATTAAAGACCAGAACACCAACGCCTACTCTTGGTTTTAATATTTCCATTTTATTCCTTAGTAAAATTTATTGTGTTAGTATTAAGCAGTAATCTGGATGCATTAGTTTAATTGTAAATCCAATATATATAAAAAATGACAGCAAAAAACAAATATTCAAAAATCTTTCTTCTAGCGACACTGATTCTGGTCGATCTGCTTTCAGCGGCGGAACTAGATTTGTTCGTGCCTAGTTTCCCCGAAATAAGACAGCATTTTGATCTCACGCCATTTTGGGTTGAAGCCTTGCTATCGGTTAACTTTATTGGCTATTGTACAAGTCTGTTTGTTGTTGGAACACTATCCGATAAGTATGGTAGAAAACCGTTAATAATGCTTGGTCTTTCTATCTTTATAGTAGGTAGCATAATCTGTGTTACAGCCAATGAATTTGAAGGTCTTTTAGTTGGTAGGTTTTTGCAAGGGTTGGGAATTGCCGCGCCATCGATACTGTGCTTCTTGGTAATTGCTGATGAATATCCCTTAAAAGAACAGCAGTCTTTGTTTGCTATATTAAACGGAATTATGAATGCGACACTTGGCATAGCTCCAGTTGTGGGTAGTTATATCACACTCTACTTCCATTGGCATGGAAACTTTATGGCGCTATTATTGTTTGGGATCGTATGTTTAGTAGCCGCTCAACTTTTTATCCCATCTAGAAAGATTGAGCATAATGAAAATTTCACTTCTGCAGGCTATAGATCGATATTAAAATCTTGGCCAGTTATGCTGATAACAATACACATTGTAATGATGTGTATCCCATATTGGATTTTCGTTGGCATGTCTCCAATTTTATATATGGAAGATTTAGGGGTAAGCTTGCACCACTTTGGTTTTTATCAGGGAATTCTCGCATTCTTATTTGCTATAGGAAGTATTGCGTTTGGTTTTGTTGTAAAAAAGTTTGAACAGAAATCTCAGCTGAATTTCACAAATCTAATATTTGTTTTAAGTTTGATAGCCATTTTTTATGTGACTTGGGTTGATAGTAAAAATCCACTATTACTTACACTGGCAATTTTAATTTTTGTTTTCGGGCAGATAATACCATCCGTGATATTATACCCACTTTGTTTAAGTTTAATGCCGCAATCAAAAGCACGAATATCAGCTATAATGCAAGGCTTTAGATTAGTTTTAACTGCTATATCACTTCAGGTTGCAGGATATTTCTACCAAGGTTCATTCCAAAATATTGGGATCATAATTTTAGTGTTTGTCGTGCTTTCAATATATACCTTGAACTTAGTGGTGAATAACAAGAAAATCGAAAGAGTTTTTTATGAGCAGTAAAATTTTAATTAGGCGATATAATGATGGCGATGCAAAGTTTATTAGCCAATTATATTACGACACTATACACACAGTTAATGCCAAAGATTATTCTAAGGAACAATTAGAGGCGTGGGCCCCATATTCTTCAGTAAAAGACTACAGTGGCTGGGAAGAGAAGTTGCAAAAGATAAAACCATTTGTTGCTCTGATTGGAGAGCAGATAGTTGGTTTTGCAGAGTTCGAGCCAAACGGTCATATAGACTGTTTTTATGTCCACCATGAATTTCAAGGACGCGGTGTTGGCAGTGCGTTAATGCGTGAAATCGAAATAGAAGCGAGAGAAAAATTATTAGGTAGAATCTATGCAGAAGTCAGCATAACAGCAAAACCATTCTTTGAAGCCAAAGGATTTAAGGTTGTTAAGCAACAAACTGTGACCCTTCGCGGAGTGGACTTGGTGAATTTTGTGATGGAGAAGTCTATAAAGTGACTAAGCGCAAAGCAGATGTTTATAAAGTTTACGACAAAATTGCTAAATGGTTTGACGAGCATAGGAGTCGAGATTTATTCGAAAAACCGTGGCTTGATAAAGCCATCGCCCTCGTACCCCTAAAAGCAGAGGTTCTAGATTTGGGTTGTGGAATGGGTGAGCCGATTATTCCATACTTTATATCCAAAGGATTTAGTGTTACAGGTGTAGATGGTAGCGAACAATTATTGGAAATGGCAAGAGCCAGATTCCAAAATGTTGAGTTCGTTTTAAGTGATATGCGTCTACTTAAATTGAATAAAAAATTTGACCTAATAATAGCGTGGCATAGTTTCTTCCACTTATCACAAGATGATCAACGCGCCATGTTCAAAATTTTTGTAGAGCACCTAAACCCTAAAGGAGTCTTGCTATTTACCTCTGGTGACAAAGCTGGTGAGGAATGGGGAAATAATGGTGGCGAAGCTCTCTATCATGCCTCACTTTCAATTAGTGAATATAAAGCCATTTTAGCGAAATTCGGTTTGGCTCTCATTGATAATAAAATATTGGATCCTGCATGTGGAGATGCTACTGTTTGGTTAGCTCAGTTAGAAAGGTGATTATGAATAAGTTAATCCTTTTAGTTTTAATGGTATTCTCAATTCAATGCTCATTCGCAGATGACGAAGTCTTTCCCATATCTACAGAAATCCAAATAGGCAAAATCCGTAACTTGATTGAGCGTGCACCTGAAAAAGGAATCTATGTTACTGTAGGGGGTGAGAGAGCTTTTAGAGGGGCTTCAATGTATTCTGGCATTGACCACCTTGTAATTTTTGACATTGCGCCCGATATAATAAAATTCAACTCAATTAACATAAAATTACTAAAAGCCCTTGATAAAGAAGCCTATAAAATTTTACGCTGGAGCAGTACATTTAATGAATGGAAGAAGCTGGATGCTAGTCTGTCAGAAGATGATTTTAAATGGTGGAATGATCGAATTAGAAACATGAAGGGTTACGACCTACCAGAGAAGTTAAACAAGACAGGTAGTTCTACCCAGTATATTCGAATTCGTGAAAAGTTAATGAGCATTTATCCTAAAGTTTCTGCGAAGTATAACAACAGAGTTCGCACATTTTTGACTTATGTTGCATGGGATGATGTCGCGCTAAATCAGATAGGATCAAAAGATCCCTTGTCCAAAGAAGAATTTGAATATTTCAACCTAGAGAGGAAGTCAGAAAGTTCTTGTGTTCAGAAATTTATTGATGAGCCTTCAACCACCGTCGATTGGGGTAATATTATAGATTACAAGTCTGGCAATTATCTATTTGATGATAAGTTATATAAAAGATTACATGACTTAGCACTTCAGAATAAGATAACTGTTCTGAAGCTTAATTTATCCTCAGATGAAGGTTTGAAGTTGATGGTTGAAACGGTCAAACAAATCAAAAGCAAAATTGCCATCATGGATTTAGATAACCTTTATCTTTATGAATACATGGGGGAATTAAATTATCAAAAGGCTGTTAATACGCTCTTACAATACGGTGAGTCTAGTTCTGTGCTAATACTGATGCATAATTACAAAAGTTTTTCCTGTGCACAGTTTTCACTGTATATAGGCTTTACATTTGAGCATGTGAAGACATGGCCGCAGCAACCATTTTTAGATGATTTTATAAATTCAATACCGCATGAAATATATCCGCTTTTAGATGGACGTTTGTACGAGTCTAAAGATGAATTACCTACCTATTTTAGAAGCAAAATTAGAAATTTCTAATAGTTAGCCATGACTTGTAAATAGGCTCTTTTCCTGCTACACTCCTGCGCAGAAAACTACATGAAGGGGAAATGATGAAAAAATCAATATTGATGTTCTGTGTAAGCGCGCTGTTCAGCACATCAGCTTTAGCGAATGAGAATTGCTTTATAGCAAAAGAAGGTTCGAAAATTCTTAAAAATGAAGGTGAGTGTTCAATTCCATATTCTCCTGAATCTACATTTAAAATTCCATTAAGCTTGATTGGGTTTGATTCAGGAATTCTGAAAGATGAAACTCATCCTGAGTGGCCTTTCAAAGAAGAATATGTCTCATTTCTTGATGTTTGGAAGCAACCACAAACCCCTACCTCATGGATGAAATACTCATGCATTTGGTACTCGCAAGTTTTGACCAAACAACTGGGTATGAAAAAGTTCCAAGATTACGTTTTGAAACTAAATTATGGTAATAAAGATCTAGCTGGAGATAAGGGGCAGAATAATGGCCTCACGAATGCATGGCTTTCTAGTTCGCTAGAAATATCACCTAATGCACAAGTGACATTTATAGAAGATTTATTAGCGAGTAAATTGCAAGTCTCTAAAGATGCTCAGGCCAAAACGAGGAATATTCTGTACGTTGAAGACTTGAGTAATGGTTGGAAGCTTTATGGCAAAACAGGTAGTGGCAATTTGTTGAGTAAGGATAAGACGCAAAAATTGGAAATGAAGCATGGTTGGTATGTTGGCTGGATTGAAAAAGCCGATAAGAAAATTGTTTTTGTAAACCACATTGTAGATGACAAAAAAATCGAGCAAGCTGCAGGTCCTAGAGCTAAAGAGCAAGCTAAAGCTAAGTTAGAGGAGCTGATTAAGGAAATTAAAAATTAGCCTGTAGATGAAGTTATTAGTTAAAGTAGTTAGCTTGGTATAATTGGTTATTTGCTGATCTTATTCTTTTGTTTGAGATTAGTTCGCTTAATAATACAGCGAAAACCTTTTTGTAATACTAGCAACTTTTTCAAACTCTCCAAATATTACTGCTGCGTAGTAAATATGTTCGTCTTGGGTTTTCTTTGCGATATTATCAATCTGCTCTAAATAGGTACCACCAGTCATGCTATCGACAAAAGCCAGTTGAGTTATGCCTTCCTCTTTAGCTTTAAGAACTGCTTTCTTAATATCGCTAGATTTGCCTCTTAAGACTATGTATGGCATTCCAGACACTTTCCAATCGTTACCACTGGCATCTATATTTGATTGCAAAAAGCACTTCTCCTCATCAAGCCTACCTCCAACTGCAAATGATGCGTGAGCTACTGCATTCATGGCCACCCCTGCTTCAAGCTCTTTATTTACTATTACTACTAATTTATTTTCAAAAGTCATTTCTCCTCCAAAATATTTATAGGTTGGTCTTGAACAAAAATCTCTATTCTTTCAATGCCCTTGCCTTGGTTTATTCTTTTCAATCTTATGGTTCCTATTTCGCCGGTTGTTTTGATATGAGTACCGCCACAAGGTACAGATGAAAATTCATTTATTTTCCAATACCTTCTTTCAGTACTCTCGTCACTAAAGGTGCTGATGATCGCTTGATTTGAATCAATGATCGATTGTGCACCATTTTGAATATCTCCTAAAACGGTAGACATACTGCCATTCCATTTAAAATCAATACGTGCTTTATCTTGAGAGATGTGAGCCCCCACTTTATGAGTATTTGGGAATTTTTGATATATTAATTCCAAAACAACTTCAGCAGCGAAATGTAGACGCATTAGTTTGTAACGCCTATCCCAATCAATAGCAACTTTCACAATATCATTTTCATTTAGTTCATGCCCTTCTGGAACAGTATAATAAATTTCAATACCATCCTTTTGAGCTTTTAGAACCTCATAACCGCCTATTGTACCTGTATCACTTTCTTGTCCTCCAGAAAAAGCATAGAAAATTGTCTCGGTTAAAGTGACTTGATTTCCATAAACAGTTTTTATGGTTGTTTCAAGTTCGGCTAAATATGGATCTTTCCAAAACACTTTAATAGTCATACTTTAGGTTCTGGATTTGATATTGAGATTACTGTACCTTTCGTGATTTCTTGCATATCCTTACTCTTGATGCAAAACACTGCATTTGGAGTACCAGCAGCTGCCCATACTTCATCGAGTAACATGAGATCTTTGTCTATATAAATAAACAGTATGTGATTTTTATGTCCAATTGGTGGAACGCCCCCGATAGCAAACCCTGTCGTTTTTCTGACAAAATCCGCATCAGCTTTAGCTATACTTTCTCCAACATGAAGTGCTATTTGCTTTTCGTTTACTTGATTCGGCCCTGAAGCTAATACTAGTATAGGTTTATTGGTTTCTTGTGTTTTGAAAATAAGTGATTTTACAATTTGTGAAACTTTGCAACCAATACTCTTTGCTGCATCAACTGCTGTTCGTGTGCTGCTGGGAAGTTCTATTACCTTAACGTCTATTCCACCTACATCTAAGGCATCTTGGACTTGTTGTGCACTAATCTTTAATTTCAGTTCCATATTCCTCTGTTTACTTTATGTGCGTTATAGCATACAATTGATGGCATTATACATGTGTGCGCTATAACGCACAAGAGTTATTTTTATACATAAATGGAAAATTTAACTAAGAAAATATCCTATACCCTAAAATCTATCCGTAAGGAGTATGGATGGAGTCTAGATAAAGCAAGTCAAGAAACTGGTGTGAGCAAAGCCATGCTAGGGCAAATTGAGAGGGGCGAGTCTAGTCCCACAATTGCCACTCTTTGGAAGATCGCTTCTGGGTTCAACGTTGCATTTTCATCTTTCGTTGATGATGTGAAATCTATTAAGGGTAAAGTAGTTCATAGAACTGGTAAAGTTAGAGAGATTCATCCCCAAGATAGTAAGATAAAAGTACTACCATTATTCCCTTTTGATCGTAATCTCAATTTTGAGGCGTTTATAATCGAATTATCATCTAGGTGCGAGCATATATCCCCACCGCATCAAAAAGGTGTTGTAGAGCACGTTATAGTGTCGGAAGGGCAGGTCGAAATATTGGTCAAAGGAAAGTGGAAAGCACTCAAAGAAAAAGAAGGCTTAAAATTCAATGCTGACCAACCACATGGTTATAGAAACCTTAAAAAGTCTAAGGCGGTTATTATTGATATAATCCATTATAAATAGGACCTAACTACTAGCTGTTCCCTTATGCTTGAGCCTCTTAGCATACTTCTCCATTGCTAGAGATAGAGCGGTTTCAATATCTATGTTAAGAGAATTGGCTAGGCAAATGAGGGAGTAAATTAAATCGCCAAGCTCCATTCCCATATGGTGATTTTTGGTTAGGCTCTTCTTGCCGTAGTCAGTTGCTTTTAATATCTCTTTGGCAAATTCTCCTAACTCTGAGGTGAGGTCAAGCAATCTATTTTCTGGCGAGCAATCTAATTTATTTTGGCTGCAAAAATTTGCAACTTTGCTTTGTAAATCTTTCTTTAGAAGTTCAATTTCTCATTCCCGAGTCTTTGAATCAGCCAATCTAGTTGTTCCAAAGTTGTGAATTTAATTACAACTTGCCCGCCATCCAGTGTGTCATTTATTTGTACTGGCATATTGATTGTTTCAGTCAGCATTTTTTCGATTTCTATTAGATCCGAATCTTTAGTACAATGCTTCTCAGCCCCTTCTCTAATCAATGTACGATGTCTTTTTTTGCCAGTTTTTTCAGGCGACTTTTGTTCACGCACGAAATTCTCAACTTCGCGCACACTCATGTTGTCATTTACAATTTTTGTAGCTAGCTCTGAAATATTGGGTGAATTAATAATACTTCTTGCATGTCCTGAAGATAATTTCTTAGTCTCTATAAGCTTTCTAACATCGTCTGGAAGTGTCAAAAGTCGCAAAGTATTGGTAACATGAGATCGACTTTTGCCAATCTTTTTGGCTATTGATTCTTGAGTATAATTAAACTCTTTTGTCATTCGTTCATATGCTAAAGCCTCTTCGATTGGAGATAAGTCTTCGCGTTGAATATTTTCGATCAAGGCCATCTCAAAAGACTCTTGGTCCGAATAGCTTTTTACTATACAGGGAACTTGAGCAAGTCCCACTTTTTTGGAAGCTTGCAATCTACGTTCACCAGCAATGAGCTGATATTTGTTGCCTACTACTCTGACAGTAATTGGCTGCAAAATTCCGTGTTCCTTGATGGAATTTGCTAGGTCTTGTAATTCTTCTTCTCCAAATACACGGCGTGGTTGATAAGGGTTTTTTTCAATTGAATTGATACTCAATAATTTTACTTCTGAGGCGCTGGAATTATCAGTATTGATTGTTGTTACATTATCAGAAATCAAGGCTGATAGCCCTTTACCCAACGCTTTTTTTTCTGCTGACATCTTCTTGTTCCTCATTATCGTTTAAAATTTCGAATTTGGTTAACATTTCCTTAGCAAGCATCATATAAGCATGTGATCCCAAACATTTATTATCATAAATTAGTGCAGGTTTTCCATGTGATGGCGCTTCGGAAAGCTTAATATTTCTTGGTATGACTGTCTGGTAAACTATATCTTCAAAAGTGCTTCTGACGTCTTGTTCAACTTGTACGGCGAGTCTATTTCTTCTATCCATCATAGTTAGAATTATGCCCTCGATATGAAGTTTAGGGTTTAGAGATTTTTTAATTAGGTTTGTTGTGTTGATCAAATGAACTAGCCCTTCGAGAGCAAAGAATTCGCACTGAAGAGGAATTATTAGGTTGGTGGCAAAGCACAAAGAATTTATGGTTAATAAGCCAAGTGAAGGTGGGCAATCAATTATAATGAAATCATATTCAAAAGTTAGGGGTTCTAACTTTTCTTTTAGCTGGGTTTCCTTATTTGCAACGTTATGTAATTCAATTTCTGCTGCAGCTAAATCAACTGTTGCGGATAAAACTTCTAGTTTAGGCACCATTGTTTTTGTAATTGCTTGGTAAACATCAACGCCATTTATCAGGACGTCATAAATGGTTACTTTCCTCGACTTTGTTTCTATGCCCAAGCCTGTACTGGCATTGCCTTGAGGATCTAGGTCGATGAGTAAAACCTTCTTACCTATGGCTGCTATTGCGGTTGCTATGTTGATTGCGGTAGTGGTTTTGCCGACGCCACCTTTTTGGTTTGCTATTGCTATTGTTATGCTTTGTTCCATTTAGGGCTTAAGTTTTTGATTACTAAAATCACCCCTTCAGTTTTATAAATATTTTGGAATTCTTGCAACTCATAATTCCAATTTTTTGAAACTTCTTTTAGCTCGTCTTTTTGTTTTTTACTTTTGAGTAGTATTATAGTTGTCTCTTTTGAGATCATGTGCGTGCATAAATTAATTAAATCTCCCACACTTGTGACGGCTCTTGAGACTATGTACTCAGGTTTTTCAAACACTTTTTTTATATCATTATTTATAACTGTGTTTGGCAGGTTTAGTTCTAAGATTACTGTTTTCAAAAAAGTACACTTTTTTGTTATTATTTCAACCATCTTGCATTTGGTATAACCTAAAATTGCCAGAACCATCCCAGGAAACCCCGCCCCAGAACCGACGTCAATAATAGTAGAATTTTTATTATTAATATAAGATTGTAGTTGAAGGCAATCTAGGAGATGTTCATTAAGTAATAATTCTCTGTTGCTTTTTTTAGATACTAAGTTGATCTTCGTATTCCATTTTAGAATAAGCTCTAAATACTTCTCTAAGTTGAGAGATGTTTCACGTGAAACGTTTTGAAATGAAAAAAAATTATCCATGCTTTTTAATATATACCTGTAATGCAACAATGGCAGCCGGAGTCATGCCCTGTATTTTTTTTGCCTCTGCTATGTTTGCTGGGCGCATTCTATCAAGTTTTGACCTAACTTCATTTGAGAGGCTGCCTACCTTAAAGTAATCAATAGTTTTCGGGATTAGAATTTCCGACTCATGGTTGTATAGATTGATATCATCATGAAGTCTACTTTCTAAGGGTTTGTACAATGCTTCTATGGCGATTTTCTCTAGTGCCTTAGCAGTAAACTCTGAGACTCTAGGCTCGATAGCTCGAATTTCGTTAAGGGTAATTGAGGGCAGAGATAGTAAATCAAATAAACTTCTTCTTCTGCCATCTTGTGTTATTGGTATGCCATTATCGTTAAGCGACTTTGGTGTATGAGTTACTGACTTCATAAAGCTTCTTATTTCAAAGAGCTGACTCTCAATATTCTTGAAGTGAGTATAGCGCTTTAGAGAAATTAGACCTGCTGAGTTAGCTTTTTCAGTAAGTCGCTGATCCGAATTGTCTGGTCGCAAGTGAATTCTGAATTCAGCTCTAGCAGTCATCATTCTGTACGGTTCGATCGTACCGTTAGTGATTAAGTCGTTTATTAAAACTCCTATATATGATTCAGACCTGCTGTTCGTAAACTCCGTGTTATGTAGAAATAGGGCAGCATTTGCCCCTGCAATTATGCCCTGGCCTGCAGCTTCTTCATAGCCGGTTGTTCCGTTGATTTGGCCTGCTAAAAATAGTCCTTTTATTTTTTTTGTTTCCAGTGTGGCTTTCAACTCTCTAGGATCAACATAATCGTATTCAATCGCATATCCATATTTAAGTATTTTTACGTTTTCAAGCCCAGGTATTGATCTAATAATTTTGTCTTGAATATATTCTGGAAATGATGTTGATATGCCGTTAGGGTAAACCGTGTCATCGTCAAGTCCTTCAGGTTCTAAAAACACTTGATGTCTATCTTTATCTGAAAAGCGCTTTACCTTATCCTCAATTGATGGACAATATCTGGGGCCAGAGGATGAAATTTGTCCTGAGTACATGGGTGATTCATGGATATTATCCAAAATAATCTGATGGGTCTCGGAGTTAGTATAGGTGGAATAGCAATCAATCTGTGGGACTGTAATTTTTTCTGTTAGTGTTGAAAAAGGAGTCGGTGGAGAGTCTCCAGGTTGCTTCTCTAAGTTTCTCCAATCTATAGTATTCTTATCTAATCTTGCAGGTGTGCCTGTTTTAAGTCTGCTCACATGAAGAGAGGTTTTTCTTATAGTTGTTGCGAGCTTGATTGAAGGATTTTCTCCTGATCTTCCTGCGGGTATAGTTTTCCTCCCTAGGTGGATTAGGCCTCCCAAAAATGTTCCAGTTGTAAGCACTACCGAAGAGCATGTTAAGAGTTTGTCATCTACATACACGCCCTCAACTTTGCCATCGCAAATCTTCAGATCTGTAACCTCGTTTTCAAGTATCGAGAGGTTTTTACACTCGGCTAGTAAGCCTTGAACAGCCTTTTTATATAGCTTTCTGTCGGCTTGTGCTCTTGGTCCCCATACAGCTGGACCTTTACTAGAGTTTAATATCTTAAAATGTATACCAGCCTGATCGATCGCTTGAGCCATTATGCCATCCATAGCGTCAACTTCTCTTACAATTATTCCTTTTGCAACTCCTCCAATTGATGGGTTGCAGGACATTTCTCCAAGATTATTGTATGAGTAGGTAATTAAAGCTGTTCTAGCTCCAATGCGCGCAGCAGCAGCAGCAGCCTCACAACCAGCATGCCCACCTCCAATCACTATAACATCAAAATCTTTTACCATTGTTTCACGTGAAACTATTTACCTATACAAAACGAAGAGAAAATTAAATCAAGAATCTCCTCTACTTCTATCTTTCCAGTAATCATGCCTAGTTCAGAGGCAGCTAGCCTTATATACTCAGTTGAAATATCCAATCTAGAGGCTTCATCAACTAGGTCCAAGCATTTAACACAGTTAGTTAAATTTACCCGGTATCTATGATGAGTAATTAGAGGCTCATTAGATATTGAATATCTACTTAATATTAAGGCAGATAAGGCATTGATTAGTTGGTCAGTAGCATAGCCTGTTTTAGCAGAAATTTCAAGTAATTGACAATAATCTAAAAATTCATCCTTTAGGCAATTATAATCTTCTAATACGAAATCATTGAATTTATCTCTTTTGTTGAATAAGACAAACGTAGGTTTTTCTTTGGAGATCAGAGACTTAACTGCTGAGAGAGACTCTTTATCGCCAATATCCAGCACTATAAGTTGTACATCAGACTCTTCCAAAGTTTTCATAGCTCTTTTTACGCCTTCTTGCTCAATGCTATCATGTGTCTCTCTAATTCCAGCTGTGTCATATAATATTAGAGGAAAGCCGTTTAAATTAATTTTTACTTTTAAAACATCTCGAGTAGTACCAGCGATATCTGAAACTATAGCAACATCGCTCTTTGCTAAAAGGTTTAGCAATGATGATTTTCCAGCGTTTGGGGCACCAACAATTGCTACATTCAGTCCTCTATTCAGAATTTCACCAGAATTGTTGTCAGATAAGTGATTTTTAATCTCTTTTGATAAAGTTACCAAATCAGTGAAGGCTGACTGCACTAGGTTTTTAGGGATGTCATCTTCTGGAAAGTCAATTAAAGCTTCGAGCTTAAATAAGTGATTTAATATCCTAGAACGCCATTCGTTATAGAGAGCGCCAAGCTGGCCGTTAAGCTGACGTAATGCAGTATTTTTTTGGAGGCGTGTTTCTGCGTCAATCAAATCTACTAAAGCCTCGGCTTGAGTTAAATCGAGTTTTGAGTTTAAAAAAGCTCTCTTTGAGAATTCTCCAGGTTCTGCCATTCTAAGAAATTCCATGTTACCTAAAGTCTCAAGTAAATGGTCTATTACGGCAATGCTGCCATGAAACTGGATTTCTACAATATCTTCCCCCGTAAAGCTATTTGGAGCCTTAAAATAGAGAATGATTGCCTGATCTATTGGTTCGCCATTGCTTGGGTCAGCCAAATGAACTAGGGAAGCCACTCTCGGCTCAACATTAATTTGGGGGCATAATTTGTTCAAGGCTAACAAAGATCCTTCGCCCGAGATGCGAACAACCGCAACACCAGACCTTCCTGCCAAAGTAGAGAGAGCGAATATTGTATCGGCCATTATTTATCTAAAAAGCTTATAATTGCATTAGGGGCATGATTATTGTCCAAAATACTGTCATATACAACATAATTTTCCAATACTTTCTTTACGTAGTTGCGGGTTTCATTAAAAGGAATAGATTCAATCCAGTCTATCATTTGGTATTGATCATGCGAATTTCTCGGATCTCCATATCTATTAAGCCATTTGTTAACATTACCGGGCCCTGCATTATAAGCAGCAATTGATAGAGGGATACTTTCATATTGATTATATAATTGGTCAAAAAATTTGATTCCTTGGGCTACGTTAGCTGATGGATCGGTTGCAAACGACGATTTATGTTGCCCTAAAGATGACGCCATTTTCGCTGCGGTAGCAGGCATTAATTGCATCAGTCCCTTTGCTCCTGCAGGACTTGTAGCTAGAGGATCGAACATGCTTTCTTGTCTCATAATTCCTAAATAAATCCCTTTTGGAAGATCTCCAGAATTAATCGCAATATGCTTAGGATAACCCTCCCTGATCAATGGTGCCCCTTTATTAGAGGTGGATTTACCAATTTCAACAGCGAAAGGGTAGTATTTTCTATTTGTGAAATATAATGCGGATGTTTCTAGATCGTTTCTATCCAAGTCAAAATCAGCGAGTGTAGCAACTAAACTATTTGCTAGAAGTTTTACATCCGATTTGTGGAGTAAGTAAGCAAAGTAAGTAAGTTTTTTAGCCATCTCTTTATGAGCGTAATTGCTGGGTTTTTTATGTGTTGATGTAGCGAGGTTTTGAAAATAATCATGTTTATGGCTGCCATGAAGGGTAGCAATGGCTAAGTGCCCATAAAAAGTGCCTGTGTAAGTTGAAGCTGTTTCATACCAAGAGTGCGCAGTTGTTTGATCTTCCATAGCTTCAAAGCTTCTCGCAAGCCAATATGCACCCTTAGATTTAGAGCTAGAAAGTTTAGTGTTGTTGTAAAGTATCTCAAACCTTTTAATTGCTTGCTCAGGGTTGTTCAAAAATCTTAGAGAGATCCAGCCGCCAAGCCACTCAGCTTCAGCCATATCTGGTCCATACTCTAATTTATGATTTAATGTAAGCGAGTAGGCTTCCTCATATAAACCTTCACGCAGTGCATTTCTAATAGCGATGTTTTTAATTTTCCACCATTTATCAAAGGCCATTTTGGGTTTGATGAGGAGGAGTTTTTCAAGTGCAGCACTTTCTTTATCGTTATCCAAAAGATTATCAATAACCAAGTATTGTAGGTAGTCGTCTTTGGTAAGTTTCAAGTCGATGCTTTTTAAAGTGCGATCAAGACTAAATTTGCTTTTGGCAACATCCAATCTCACTCTAGGTAATTTTTTATATTGTTGTGGCACTATACTAAGTAGCTGCTCTGCATAAGTGTATGACTTGTTCCAAGTCAAGAACTCAATTTTGTTTAGCAAGTCTTCAATAGTTAAGTGGTCTTTGTACTTTTTTAGATAATATTCTTCTGTGTTTAGGTCAAACTCGGTCGTTCTCCACAACTCGCGGAGCAAATTCTTAGTGTTCTGGTCGTTTAATGAGGCTGAGCCAACGGTGATTGAAGCGTGAATGAGAGAGAATTTACCGTTATTGGTTTGAGGTTCCCTACCATTAAACCATTCTAAAACAGAGCCAGGTGTGTTATCGTAAGAGATGGATTTTTCAATTTTATTCGTGAAAGGTTCAGCAGATATCCATTTATTCTCATTGAAAAAATCAGATATTTCCTTGATTGGCAGCGATTGGGGCTCATAGTAAATCTTCAAAGTCTTGATAATTGCATTTGCATAACTTGGGTCTTGGCACGTAGAGGCAATTTCACTAGCTTCAAACCATTGTTGATTTGTTGAAAGTTTCACTATTTCGAGAAGTTTCGACTCATCTTGCATGTTAATAATATACTTGGCTGCTGGAGTTGAAGTCGCAGTTTGAGTCAATGTAGCATTGGTTTTTTCAGGCTGTTTTGTCTTTACTAAGTTGTGAGCTGGTCTTTGTATTGGGTGTGTCTTGGTTTTTTGACTTACTTTTTTAGATGAAGGACTGAGTTTGGGTTTTTCTAAATAAATTTTTTTAGTTGGCGCAGGTTTTTTTTGTTTTAAAACTTGTTTTGCTGCGGTTTTGCTTTTTGGCGCGTCTTTGCAATCCCCAAAAGATGGAGTTAAACACAAGATGACTATTATTGCTAATAATCTAAAACACATGCCTGACAAAAGGATTATCTATTCTTTCACCATAGCATATGCACAATATTCAAAAAAGATATTTATAAAGTAACGAGAGGATATTTAGTGTTAAAACTAAATAGTACTTTATTGCTGCTAACAGATGGTTCTTGCAATATTTTCAAGTTTTTGAATCAATTTCTCAGGTTCAGCGGTATCTGGGGCTGAGTAGAATAGTTTTTGATCACCCCTAAGTCTTAGTGATACAGGATTCTTACTAACTAGATCTATCACTTTTTCAGGTGATTTTGGTTCATTATTTCGGAAAGAAATTAGTACTCCCTTCTCACCCAGATCGATTTTCTCAATGTTGGCGTTTTTTGCGAGGTGCTTTAGTTGCACAACTTTAAATAGCTGAAGTGTTTCTACAGGAATTTGTCCGTATCGGTCGATCATATCTGTGGCGAAGATATCCAATTCATCTGGCGTTTTAATATTGGCAATTTGTCTGTATAAATTCAGTCTTAGGCTGCTATCGGAAATATAGGACTCAGGTATTTGTACGGATATTCCCAAATTAATTGTAGGACTCCAATCACTATCATCTATTCGGTTGCTTGCATCATCAGACTTAATATCGTCTATAGCTTCCTGCAGCATGGCTTGGTAAAGTTCAACCCCAACCTCTTTGACGTGTCCAGATTGTTCTTCGCCCACTAAATTTCCATAACCTCGAATATCCATATCATGACTTGCAATTGAAAACCCAGCGCCAAGAGTTTCAAATGAAGAGATAACGGAAAGCCTTTTTTCTGCGGTATCTGAAAGTCTTTTGCTGGGTGGCAAAGTCAGATAAGCATAGGCCTGAACATTGCTACGCCCTACTCTGCCTCGAATTTGGTATAGTTGTGCCAGACCATACATATCGGCTCTATCGACTATAATGGTGTTAGCTTGCGGAACATCTAGGCCAGATTCAATAATATTTGTGCTTACCAATACGTCATACTTTCCGTCATAAAAGTCGTTCATTATAGTATCTAGTTGTTCAGCTGTCATTTGGCCATGAGCTTTGACAGCTTTTATCTCGGGTACAAGCGATTTTAGTGTGTCTAATATCCCGTCCAAATAAGAAACTCGTGGAGTTATATAGAATGTTCTCCCGCCTCTGTAATGTTCTCTAAGAATAGCTTCTCGTAAAGTGACGCTATCATAAGGAAGGACGAAGGTCTTAATAGGCAGTCTATCCACTGGTGGAGTTGCTATAACACTAAGATCTTTAATGCCAAATAGAGACATCTGTAAGGTCCTTGGTATAGGTGTAGCTGACAAAGTAATAATATGGCATGCGCTTTTAAGCTCCTTTAATCTTTCTTTCTGTCCTACACCGAAATGTTGTTCTTCGTCGATTATTAAAAGCCCTAGATTTGCAAATTTAATATCTTTGGCAAGCAACATGTGGGTTCCTACGACCACATCTATCTTGCCATCTGCAATATCAGTTTTGATGCTTTTGACATGCTTTTTATCTGTGAATTTGGAAAGCTGTGCTATTCGAAATGGCAGACCTGCAAATCTCTGAGATAAAGTTTTGAAGTGCTGTCTTGCTAACAAGGTTGTTGGTACAAGAATAGCAATTTGGGCTGGGTGATCAGATGCTAAAATTTGACAAACCGCTCTTAAGGCTACCTCTGTTTTACCGAATCCAACATCACCACAAATTAGTCTATCAATTGGTCTATCATTTTGAAAATCTGTGGTTATGTCTTCTATAGCTTTCAGTTGATCTGGTGTTTCAACATAAGGAAAGGCTTCACAAAATTTGGTGTATATCTCGTCATTTATCGTTATAACAGGAGTTTTGATTAAGTTCCTTTCAGCAGCAACTTTTAAGAGTTTCTCAGCAGCAATTTTAATACGTTTTTTCAGCTTAGCTTTACGGGTCTGCCAACCAAGACTGCCTAGTTTGTCTAAGGGAGCATGTTCCGAGCCGTACCTGCTGATTAGCTCTAGGTTTTCTACTGGTAAATAATATTTAGCATCTTCATCGTACAAAATTTTGACGAAGTCATGCACGCTATTGCCAATTTTTATTTGCTCGAGCTTTTCGAATTTGCCAATACCATGCTCTTTATGAACGACTAAATCTCCAGCATATAGATTTGACAATGCGGAAATAAGTTGTGTGGGTGTTGTTTTAGAAGTATTAGATGTTCGTCTAGATAGTCGTTGCCCTAGTATATCCTGCTCGCTGAAAATGGTGAATTCAGACGTTCTAAACCCATGTTCCATGGGTGCAACAAAGAGGCCTATGGAATTTTTTGTTATATTGGTTATTGGCCAAGATTCTATTCTATAATTTTGAAGCTCATGGTCATTGAGTATATTGGTAAGGCGCTCAAGTGACGCTTTCGTAAAGCATGCTATAAGTACTTGTTGAGTTTTAACTAGGCCTTGTAAAAGTGAGAAGGTTGATACTTCTTGAGTTTTCGCGACTTGGTACAAATAATCAACGCCTTGAACAGCGGATTTATCATAGTTGAAAGAGGTATATAGTGCAGTATTACTTTTGGTTAGAGTTTCTTCTAACTCGGATTTTGTTAGATATAAAGTCTCAGGCTCAATAATGTTGTGAACACCATCATTTTTTGTAATCTTGGTGTTAGATCGTAATTCGTATTGAGATTCTATAAAATTATAGTTCTCTTTAAGCAAAGAATCATAATCATATGGCAATATGATTTTTACATCTTTTGGCAAGTAATCAAAAAGCGTACAACATTTTTCATAGAATAATCCGAGGTAGTGCTCCATTCCAATAAACTTTCTTCCTGCTGATATACTCTCGTATATTAAGTCTTGATTTACGCCAAATAAGGTTTGGTATTTTTCTTTAAAGGTTGTTTTGGAATCTTCTGAAATGATTACTTCGCTTGATGGTAATAAGTGTAAGGTATCTTTGTGAGTTATACTCTTTTGAGTGTCTGTATCATATGTTCTAATTGATTCTAAAACGTTCCCAAAGAAGTCTAATCTATAGCCTACTTTATTGTTAGAACTTACAATATCAACTATGCTGCCCCTTGCAGCGAACTCTCCAGAATCTATGGCATTAATTGCTCTTGTATAGCCATGTGATGTAAGAAACTCTAATACTTCATTAGGGTTTAATTCTTGTTTTGTTTTTATGTGTAGAAAAGAAGCAGATACCACTTCTTTTGGTGGAAGACGTTGTATTAACCCCATGTGTGTGGTTAATATAATTGTTCTAATATTATCTGCCAAAAGGCTTGTTAGACACTTTAGTCGGCTTTGGCTTGTTGTTGCGCTTGGTGAGGTACGATCATACGGTAAACAATCCCATTCTGGAAGAGTCAAAACCTTAGTTTCTGAGGAGAAGAAGGAAAGCAGTTGTTCTATCCGCTCGATTTCATCATTATCCTTACAGACGAATAAAGTACACCCTTGGTTTATTTTAGGGAGCAATAGCCCTTCTGTACCGCTGTGTATACTCAGTGTCATGCGAACTCTGTAAAGTCTGTGGAGTATAGCAGAAGATCAACCAAAGCACAACTTTAAGGTTAAGCACTAAAGCTAGAAATAATAGAGTTGAATTGGACGGGGTCCAAGCTTGCTCCACCTACTAAAAAACCATCAAGGATATTAATTGATGCTAACTCTTTACAGTTTTTTTGATTTACTGAGCCACCATAAAGTACAGGGAATTTAGATTTTTGCTTTATCGATTTTGTGATCATTTCAACTTCAGTAACAGTTGGAGTAAGGCCAGTTCCAATTGCCCAAATAGGCTCATAAGCAATGACAGTAAGTGCTGGGTCTAGATCTAAGTAATTAGTTAGTTGTGCAGAGACAAACTCTTCTGTTTTTCCAGATTTATAAGTTTCTAAAGACTCTCCAATGCAGACTATGGTTTTTAACCCATATTTATGTGCAATTTTTGCTTTGGTCAGAACCTCAGAGTCAGATTCTTTAAAATGTTGCCTCCGTTCTGAATGTCCTAAAATCACATATTTGCAAGCTAAATCAGCAAGCATTTTTGCGCTAATTTCTCCAGTGTAGGCTCCATTATCATAAGCGGCGCAATTCTGTGCGCCAACAGTAATGCCAAAACTTTGTGCCATTTCTAAATATGGATATGGAGGGCAAATGACAACTGCAACATCAGAGTCTTTATTTATCTGGGAGATCAAAGACTGACAAGTCTGTTTGTCCCCATTCATTTTCCAATTGCCTACTACTAATTTTTTCATGCTGCTGTTAGATGGGTTAGAGAGTTAAATGTAAGTAATTCTGGAGATACGAACGTATTTTTGCACTGAAGTTCAAGTTTTAGCAGTGTATTTAAGACCAGCTTAATACGATCATTTGAAACTAATCTACAGTTTTTAATTAAAGTATCTTTTTGTTTAAAGAAGACGGGCGGTCTTAATTTCCCAACAGCATCTACAACAGAAGCCCCCTGCTCTATTGAGGCTTTTATTTCAAATAATCTCATGAAATATTTTAATAAAACTCGTATTACAAATACGAAATTTTTATCTTCTTGAATTAACTGCTCAATGCATTTTTGCGTCAGTTTTGGGTCTTTTAGAGCGATTGCGTTACATAACTCATCAAGAGAGATCTCCGAAGCTTCGGTTATAACATTAACTACGTCTTCAGAATTGATTGGACTTTCATCCCCTTCTTTGTAAGTAATCAATTTTTCGATTTCACTATTTACCAGCATACGGTTAGCTGGTAAAGATTCTGCAAGAAGTGATGGAATATCAGCAGAAAACTCGATGTTCTTTTGGGTTAAATATTCTCTAATATACTTCTGCATAGTAGTACTATCGTCTTTATAACAAGCTATAGAAATACAGTTTTCCAAAGTTTCAAAGTTCTTTCTTAGTGAGGATGTCGGCTTCAATTCTTCGCTCAGAAAAATTACGATTGCATTACCTCTTGGTGATTTCAAAAGTTCTAGCATTCCTTTTGGAAGTGCAGCTGGTGCATCATCTAAAACAATTATTTTTCTTCCTCCAAATAATGATGTAGAGGCTATTTCATCTGTTAGTAGTGAAATATCATCTTTGATTTTTGAGAAAGAAATATTGCTTATGTTTAAGTCAGTTTCTTGAGATCCAAAATGCTTAACAAGTTTGTCTGCAATTAACTTGATTTGTCCGAGCTCAGGCCCGTATATTAAAAAAAATTGCAGACTTTTTGGTACGTTCTTAAGCCAAGTGTCAATTATGTTAGCGTTTAATTTCATCGTTAAGATTTATTGGCGCCAATCATAGATTCTGGCTTAACCCATTTCTCAAATTGATCAGCTGTTAAAATTCCTAATTGCAACGCTGATTGCTTCAAAGTTAGCCCTTTTTTATGAGCGTTTTTAGCAATCTTTGCTGCGTTATCATAACCTATGTGTGGATTTAATGCAGTAACTAACATCAAGGATTCTTGCATTAACTGATTTATACGATCTTTATTAGCTTTGATGCCAACCACGCAGTTATCTGCAAAACTTCTACAAGCATCTGCTATCAAGCGAAGTGACTGCAAGTAGTTATAAATAATCACAGGTTTGAAAACATTCAGTTCAAAGTGTCCATTTGAGCCAGCAATTGAGATAGTTGTATGATTGCCCATAACTTGAGCGCACACCATAGTTAGAGCTTCGCACTGAGTAGGATTTACTTTTCCTGGCATTATAGAGGATCCAGGTTCGTTTTCAGGTAGTGATAACTCACCTAGCCCACTTCTTGGGCCAGAGCCAAGTAACCTTATATCATTAGCAATTTTCATTAAGCTTACTGCGAGTACGTTTAATGCGCCACTTGCTTCAACCATGGCATCATTTGAGGCTAAAGCTTCAAATTTATTAGGTGCAGTGTAGAACTTGCATTTTGTTTCTTTAGATATTGTTGCAGCAATATCTTTATCAAAACCTTTTGGAGAATTAAGCCCTGTACCAACTGCGGTTCCGCCTTGCGCTAAGTACGAAAGTCTCTTTATCGTTCCCTTGACTCTCTCAATTCCATATTCAAGCTGAGTGACATATCCAGAGAATTCTTGCCCCAAAGTCATTGGAGTCGCGTCTTGAAGATGGGTGCGGCCAATCTTAATTATTTTATCGAATTCTTTTTGTTTTTTCTTTAATGCTTTCAGCAGATATTCCAATGAAGGCAGTAAGCAAAAATTAATCTCGCAGACGCTTGCTACATGCATCCCAGTAGGGTAGGTGTCGTTCGAAGATTGACCCATATTAACATGATCATTCGGATGAACAGGTTTTTTTGAACCCAAAGTACCGCCGAGTATTTCGATAGCGCGATTTGAGATTACTTCATTTAAATTCATGTTGGTTTGGGTGCCAGAGCCTGTTTGCCAAACTACTAGTGGGAAGTTGTCATCGTGCTTACCTGCAATAACTTCATCAGCGGCTTTACAGATCGCATCAGCAATTTTGCTATCGAGCTTTTTATATTGTTTGTTAACAATAGCTGCGGATTTCTTAATGACTGCTAAAGCTTTAATTAGAGGTTTTGGCATGGTTTCAATGCCAATCTCGAAGTTTTGCAATGATCTTTGTGTTTGAGCGCCCCAATAGACGTCAGATGAAACTTTTATTTCTCCAAAAGTATCTGTTTCAACTCTATAATTACTTCTACCTAAAGTTTTTGCGTTCATGAATCCTCCGTGGATTATAAGCCTTTAAATTGGGCAGCCTCCTCTAATGCATAAGCTGCGCGGAATACGTTAATTTCATCATAAGCCTTTCCAATGATTTGTAAACCTAGAGGCAAACCGTCATTTGATAATCCTGCTGGCACTGAAATGCCTGGTAGGCCGGCAAGGCTTGAAGGCACAGTAAACACGTCGTTTAAATACATTTTTACTGGATCATCTATCTTTTCACCAATAGCGAAGGCATCAGAAGGCGCGGTTGGGGTGAGGATTGCATCTACTTTTTCAAATGCATTTGTAAAGTCATTTGAAATTAACCTTCTAACCTTTTGGGCTTTTGTGTAATAGGCATCGTAATAGCCAGCAGAAAGAACGTATGTTCCAATCATAATTCTTCTTTTTACCTCTGCACCAAATCCTTCGGCGCGGGTATTCATGTACAAATCATCAATAGAACCTTTTGCTGGAGAAACTCTTTTGCCATAACGTACACCATCATATCTTGCCAAGTTTGAAGAAGCTTCAGCTGGAGCAATTATATAATATGTAGGTAATGCATATTGTGTATGTGGAAGGCTGATATCTATCAAAATTGCGCCTTGAGCTTTTAGCCATTCAGCTCCTTTTTGCCATAAAGTGTCTATTTCAGCAGGCATTCCGTCCATTCTATATTCTTTAGGTATGCCAATCCTCATACCTTTAATATTTTGTTTAGCTTCCTTAGCAAAATGTGGAGTTGCGATGTTAACAGAGGTTGAATCTTTTTTGTCATATCCGCAAATCGCTTCAAGTAGTAGCGCGGAGTCTTCTACAGATCTTGCAAACACGCCCGCTTGGTCAAGCGAGCTAGAAAAGGCAATCATGCCAAAACGTGAACAACGTCCATACGTAGGTTTTATTCCAACGATTCCGGTGAAAGCGGCGGGTTGTCTTATTGATCCTCCTGTGTCTGAGCCTAAAGCGCCAACGCACATTTTCGCTGCAACTGCTGCAGAAGATCCACCTGATGATCCACCTGGAACCAAGTCTTTGTTATCTGATTTGCGTTTCCAAGGGTTAATAACGTTGCCACGAGCGCTTGTGATGTTAGCCGAGCCCATAGCGAATTCATCCATGTTGGTTTTACCAATCATGATGCCACCATTCTCAAATAGTTTTTCCGTAACTGTTGATTCGTACTCAGGTTTAAATCCTTTCAAGATATTTGAGCATGAAGCAGACTCAAATCCTTTTGTACAATATAGGTCTTTAACGCCGATTGGCATCCCTTCGATAACACCAGCTGTACCATTGTCATATTTTTTTTGGGAAGCAGCTGCCTGATTCTTTGCAAATTCTGTTGTTAATTCAGTATATGCATTGAGTTTTGAGTTCTCTTGTGACTTTTTCAAGTACGCTTCAAGAAGGTCATTAACCGAAATTTCTTTTTTAGAAATCAGCTCTTTTGCTTTTGCTATATTTAAATTAACTAAATCTGACATAGATACGTCCTACTATTTTCTTTGGACATAGCATACAAAAAAAATGAGTAAATACCACAAATTTTCCAATAAAAAACGGGAGGCAAGCAGTGCCCCCCGTTTTTATAGAAAAAGTATTTTAGTAACAAAGAGGATCTAATACTTCGAAACCGCCAAATACTGTAGGTGAAGTTACCAAATCTGGTAAGCCATTCAAGTCTGTAAGAACTGTATTGATATCAGAGCCAGTTAAAATTAAATTTTGTTTTAACTGTGCATTGTTACCAACGCATTGAAGTTTATCACCTAATGCAGCTGCAGTAGTTAAAGTCATGCCTGCAGTGTACAATTCATGATATTTAGGATCAACCATCGCTCTGAAATCAATGTCTTTTGCTGTGGTATAAGTTGTACCATAAGCTGTAGACTGAGTAGCTGTGTTGATTGAGTTTGTTGGCAGCGAACAGAGTTTTACTGCGTTGTCAGACAACAAAGTGTTAGCCTTAACAGAGCTTGCTGTATAGATGGTGTTTAGTGATGTGTAAGTTGCACCACATTTATCTATAGCTGTAGCTGCATTGGCAGTTGTTAAATCCGCATATTTTTGAGCAGCTAAACCAGTTATTGTTGCCCAAGAACCACCAGTTGATGCCATCAATTTGATAGCATTGTCTGAGGTATGAGACTGGAAGTTTGCAAGGTTATTCACATCCGCCCATAATTCACTGAACTTTAAGTTAACGCCTTTTTCAACAAATTTTGTGAAAGCGCCAAAGAAAGTATCTTTAGGAACGGCGTTTGTCCAAGCTGCATCATAAACAGCGATAACTTCTGCAAGCGTATCGTAGTTTGCATCAGATTCAACAGTTATAGCTTTGATCAGGCCTTTATTGAAGATCGCATTAAATTTTGTAGCGCCCCATGTTGAGTGGTAGCCCATTACTGTAGCATCTGCTAGTGCTGTACCACCAGTAGCACCAAGGTTAGCACCAGTTGTACCAAATGTAGAGTCTACGGCATTCACTCTTAGTGCAATAAGCCCTTTAAGTGGCGCCTCTTTTGTTACATCTTCGGCATGAAGAGCTATATATGTCGAAGGCAATCCATTCGCAGCTGTTGTGAAGCTGGTTGTGCCATCAATTACTTTTATAAAGTCATCATTTTGATTTAGAAAATTTAAAGCAAGTGGTTTTGTTTTAGCCCATGTTGCTAGTGTATCCATTTTTGCTGCAGAACCGTCGCCGCCAGATTCAGACCACCACATTTTTAATACGTTTGTTTTAAGAGCTAAGTCTTTTTGTGTTCCTGTAAGAGTTAAGCCAAGAGCGCCTTTTATTGCAATCTCGACTTCTTTACGGGTTACCGTTGAAAGTGCTGTCATATACTACCTGTATATTATGTTGTTTTAGGGATTACCCCTTAAGACTAACACAATAAATAACCAGGTCAAAAGACTTTTTATTTCAGAAGTTTACACTCCGTCATTAACAGTCATACGACGTCTTCTGTCACGCTTTATTTTGCGCGGTAGTGGCTCTAGTTTGACTCTTGGTTTAATATAAGAGTCAATTGCAGCTTTTAATTCATTTTCACGATTTTTATAAAAATGATCAGCCCCACTTATTGGATAATACTCAATATCCGAATTCCGTTGCTTTTCTAGTTTTTCATATAAGCTGTATGCTGCTTCTTCGGGCACGATATCGTCCTTAGAGCCATGAATTATAACGCCTTGTGTAGGGCATGGAGATAAAAAGTTGAAGTCATAAGACTGGGCTGGTGGAGAAATGGCAATGAAGCCATTGATTTCTGGGCGTCTCATTAATAACTGTAGCGCAATCCAAGAGCCAAACGAAAATCCTGCAAGCCAAACGCTGGATGCTTCTGGGTTCTGGTGTTGTAGCCAATCTAGTGCGCATGCAGCATCGGCTAATTCGCCAATTCCATGATCAAAGCTACCGAAAGATTTGCCAACCCCTCTGAAGTTAAATCGTAAAACAGAAAATTTATTCTCTGCAAATGTATGGAACGCATGGTAAACAACCTTGTTGTTCATTGTTCCGCCGTGCAGAGGGTGTGGATGCAAAACTAGGGCTATCGGTGCGTTTCTCTCTTCGCTGTGTTGATACTTTCCTTCAATTCTGCCTTCTGGTCCATTAAATACTACTTCTTTTACCATATTCAAGCCGCTCTAAATAAATGTTGAAACCTAGGTTTTTCCCTAAGTAAATACTTGACTACTGTACTAGGTTTTAGTAATCTTCTAAATGATTCAAGATGTATAGTACACTAGATTAGTGGGTTTTGGAAGTAATTTTAGGAATTTATGATACTTTCTACAAAAGGTAGGTATGCAGTAATGGCACTTGTGGACATAGCGGTTCACGGTAATAGCGGGCCTGTGAAGTTAGCAAGTATTTCGCAGAGACAAGAGCTGGATCAGGGGTATTTAGAGCAGATTTTCGTTAAATTAAAGAGGGTTGGGCTTGTAACGCCAATAAAGGGACCAGGGGGAGGATATCTGCTTGGTAGGCCTAAATCAGATATTGCTATCGCCGATATAATGTTTGCAGTCGAAGAAAACCTAAAAATGACTAGATGCCAAAAAAACTCATCTACAGGCTGTATGCAAGATAAGACGCGCTGCGTCACACACCACATTTGGGAGTCATTAGGTGATCATATTCATGGTTTTTTGAAAGGAATAACTTTGGAAGATGTTTGTGCGCGAAGATTAGAAAAAGTGGATTCCTGCAATTATCAGAAGGTGGCGAATGTATTCTAATCTTAGAGATTACGTGTATTTCGATCACAACGCCACAACACCAGTTTTGTCTGATGTTAAATATGCTATGGACGAGTTTCCAAATTTGCCTTTAAATCCCTCATCTATACATGCTTATGGGAGAGAATCTAAAAAAATATTAGAAGCCGCTAGAGCTAATATAGGTAAAGCGTTAAATGCCGATGAAAAATACGAAGTGGTGTTTACTGCGACTGGTACAGAATCTAATAATATTGCGTTAAAGGGATTTAAAAACCTTGAGGTAATTGCTAGTACAATTGAGCATCCATCGGTATTAAGTGTTGTAGGGCAGGGGCTGATTCCTGTTGAGAAAAATGGGATTGTAGATTTAGTTGCTCTTGAGACGATTTTAAAATCTGGGAAGAGATATTTAGTGTCTGTGATTTTTGCTAACAATGAAGTTGGCGTAATCCAGCCAATGAAAGAAATTATAGATTTGGTACATAGATATAATGGAATTATCCATTCTGATGCGACCCAAGCATTCGGGAAGATCCCTTTAAGTATCTCAGAATTGGATTTGGATCTAATAACAATATCTGCTCATAAAATGGGTGGTCCTCAAGGCGCTGCAGCTTTAGTTCTTAAAAAGAATCTGCCGATTAGCGCGCTTATGCGAGGCGGTGGGCAAGAATTTAGAATAAGGCCAGGCACGCAAAATTTAGCAGCGATACATGGCTTTGGAATTGCGGCCTCTCTTATTAATTTAGATGAGTACGCAAAACTTGCAGAGCTTAGAGATTATTTAGAAAGCAAAATTGCGCAAGTATGTAAAGAGGCAATCTTTTTTGGAAAAGATGCCAAGAGGTTGCCAAATACTTCGAGTTTTACAATGCCTAATGTTTCAAATGAAACGCAGTTAATTCATTTTGATACAAATGGTTTCGCTATAAGCGCAGGTTCAGCGTGTTCATCTGGTAGAATAGGCTTATCAACCACTCAGATGAATATGGGGTACTCAGAAGAAATTGCAAGAACTGCAATCAGAGTAAGTTTAGGTATAGGTAATACCCAAGAGCAAATCGATAGATTTGTTGATTGTTGGAAAAAGTTATATGAAAAAACAAATATGAAATTAGCAGCATGAGTAAGGAATTAAAATTACCAATATACATGGATTATCAAGCAACTACTCCAATGGACAAGAGAGTGTTAGATGCTATGATTCCATATTTTACCGAAAAATTTGGAAATGCGCATTCAAGAAGTCACCAATTTGGTTGGGAAGCGGAAGATGCTGTTGAGAAAGCTCGTGAACAAGTTGCTTCATTAATAAATGCTGATCCTAGAGAAATTATTTTCACATCTGGAGCGACTGAGTCTAATAACCTAGCTTTGAAAGGCGTTGCTGGATTCTATGGTGATAAGAAAAAACATATTATTACTTTGGTGACAGAGCACAAATGCGTTCTAGATACTTGTAGGCATTTAGAACAAGACGGGTTTGATGTCACATATCTTCCAGTTGAGACAAATGGCTTAATTGATTTGGAAAAATTAAAAGCAACGATTCGTCCAGATACTTTAATAGTATCTGTGATGGCGGTGAATAATGAAATTGGTGTTATCCAACCTCTTAAAGAGATTGGTACAATATGTAGAGAGAAAGGCATATTTTTTCATACTGATGCTGCGCAAGCATTTGGAAAGATTCCATTAGACATAAAAGAAATGTGCATTGATCTAATGAGCATTTCTGGCCACAAGATTTATGGCCCAAAAGGTATAGGCGCACTATTTGTTGGACGTAGCCCAAGGGTAAGAATCGAAGCGATAATTAACGGTGGCGGGCAGGAGAGGGGAATGCGTTCAGGAACTCTACCGACACCTATAATTGTTGGTTTGGGTGAAGCCGCAAGAATTGCAAAAGAAGAAATGGAGTTTGAAAATAAAAGATTAGAAAAACTTTCAAACAAATTCATTTCCGCAATGTTGAAAATCCCACATGTATATCTCAACGGTGATGAGAAGCAAAGGCTGGCTGGAAATATCAATATCAGCTTTTCGTGTATTGAAGGTGAATCGATGATTGGCGCAATTAAAAACATTGCAGTATCATCTGGTTCTGCATGTACGTCAGCTTCATTGGAACCTTCTTATGTTTTAAGAGCGATTGGTTTGGATGAAGAAATGGCGCATACGTCAATAAGATTTGGTTTTGGTAGATTTACCACTGAAGCGGAAGTTGATTTTGCAATAGATCATGTGAAAAAAGCTATAGACAGATTAAGAGAGCTTAGCCCGTTATGGGAAATGATGCAAGAAGGTATCGATTTAAAATCAATTAATTGGACAGGACACTAAAAGAGGCAATTATGGCATACAGTCAAAAAGTTATAGATCATTATGAAAATCCAAGAAATGTTGGTTCATTTGAAAAAAGCGAAGAGAACGTTGGCACAGGGTTGGTAGGCGCTCCTGCTTGTGGCGATGTGATGAAATTGCAAATTAAAGTAGACCCAGAGACAGGGAAAATTGAAGATGCAAAATTCCGTACATTCGGATGTTTATCTGCAATTGCTTCAAGTTCTTTAGCAACTGAAAAATTGAAAGGTAAAACTCTGGAAGAAGCGGTGACAATTAAGAATGTTGATATTGCGGAAGAATTGTCTTTACCTCCAGTGAAAATCCACTGTTCGGTTTTAGCTGAAGATGCAATTAAGAAAGCGATAGAAGATTATAAAAATAACTTAAGCAACGATAATAAATAAATGGCTGCACCAATTATTACAATCACAGACCAAGCTGCAGAACGCGTGAAATTTCTTTTAGAAAAGCGCGATAAGCCTTCTGCTGGGATTCGTGTTGGGGTTAAGTCAGGCGGTTGTTCTGGTTTGTCTTATACATTTGAATATGCCGATGAAAAAGGCCAGTTTGACGAAGTCATAAACGATAAAGGTATAACAGTTCTTATCGACCCAAAAGCTGTAATGTATTTGATCGGTACAAAATTAGATTTCGTAGACGAAAAAATGAAATCGGGATTTGTATTCGTAAACCCGAATGAAAAAGGCCGCTGCGGCTGCGGCGAGTCGTTTACGATTTAAGTTTTTAGTTCGGTCCAAAAACAAAGTCACCCAATGTTGTAAGTGAAGAGCCAATACTGTTCAGAATGGATTGTTCTACATTTTTTTGAACAACTGTTGTAGGTGTCGTATGACTAGGAACATGATGTACTGAAGCTTGATAACCAGAATTTATAGAAGTGCTTTGAACCTCTTGCTTAGGGGTTGTTTTGCACATTTCATATGCGTGCAAAAAAGAATTATTTTGGCCTGCTTGTGCAACTTCCAAAGCAGTTTGCCCTTTGGCATTTCTAAGACTTAAATCAGCTCCCTTTTTAATAAGTACTTGGGTGATTTCGAATACATCATAAGACATTGCCGCACAATGCAGTGGAGTCTCACCATTTTTATTCACTGCATTTAAATCAGCTCCAGACTTAACTAAAGCACATAAGCACTCAAAATTACTGTGTCTTGCTGTCCAATGAAGCGGGGTATTATTGTCATCGTCCCTAGCGGTCACCTCTGCTCCTAGTCTTATAAGATACTCAACATATGAATCAGATCTTTCCCAATTGCACGCATAAAACAATGCAGTAAAACCTCCTTTATATTTTGCGTTAATATCAAAGCCTAGATCAATAAGTATCTTAATCAAACCAAATGCTTGATTAAAAATAGCAAGGTGCAATAAGGTAATTGTTTGATCAGATTCCAATTCTCTAATACACTCTTTTTTAAAAAAAAATGAATGCGAATCTTCTGGAATACCTGGGTAAAATTCTTTGAAAAAGGATTTAAGATAATTCTGATCTTTTTTCCTAAGAAGAAGTTGTCTTGGTGTGTGTCCATTCCTATCTTGCTCAAGAACATTTCCTTTATACGTATTGATTAGATTCATCCATTTTTTGAACTCATCTATTGGAACACCGCTTTCAAATAAAGTGTGGAGAGGTGTTTGGCCCTTTGTATTCTTAGCATTTATGTTTGCTCCCTTAGCAAGCAGCATTTTGGCTATATTAATTCTTCTATTTTCAAATGCTCGATGAAGTGCAGTATTGCCAAAAGCGTCTGTAGCATTCACTTCAGCGTTTCTGTCCAAAAGTCGTCTAACTGCATCTTCAAACCCACATTGTGATGCTATAATGAGAGGAGTGGTTTGTAATCGTAAGTCATAGTGAGAGTTTATTTCTATATCACTAAGTTCAGATTTCATGACATATAGATGGAATATACTCATCAACCAATTGGTTATACTCCACTCCAGGATTTGATCATTAGGTATATCAACAAAACCCCGTTCCAATGTAGACAGATTTAATTCAGAGACTATTACCTTGTCACCATCTTTTACAGATTGCCGTATTTGATCAAACGTGAGCTCTACCATTTTCATTGAAAACTCCGAACGAACTCGAGTAATAACAATATATTGCCGAATTTTCCAAGTTGCCAAGAACTTTCTAAATTATTGTAATTACTTGCAGATAATTAGAGTTTGTAGTACAATTCGCTCATAATATCAACATATAGGTTCAACCATGACATCCTACATCAGCACAGTTAACAACAATAAGTTTTCAGCACCACGTCCAGAAGGAGCAGAAGTTTCAACGGTTGTTTTAACTTATTCAGTAACACCTACTATTCATGAAACTGTTGCAAAGCTTTATGATAGAGGTGCTAGTGTTCACTACACAATCAGGCAGGATGGATTTCTTGATCAATATCATAGTGAAAATGTAAAGGCCTTTCATTCTGGAAAAAGTGCATGGCATGGAAAAGCTGGTTTAAATGATTATGCAATTAGCGTGATGATGATCAACGATGCTCAGTCGGAATTTCCACAGGCTCAGATCGACAAATTAATTTCTCTGCTTGGTGATATCAATACAAGACATAATAAGACAATGGAAATTGTTGGTTTAGGTGAAGTTGCGCCAGAAAGACACGTAGCCCCAGGCAATCAATTCCCTTGGGATAAACTTGCCGCTGCAGGTTTTGGAAAACATGTTGAAGCTACAGCTAGTAAAGAATGTAAAACAGACCTTGATGTAACAGCGCTTCAAAATTCACTTATAAATCATGGATATCATCTGGATGCTACAGGGACATTTGATGAGCTGACAGAAAAAGTTGTTAATGTTTTCAATAGCAGATATAACCAAGCTCAAGAAAATTCTAAATGTTGGAGTGATGCGTCAGAAGAAATTATGAATGCACTTCATCCAGTTACAATAATTCATGATGAGATTTAGTAATGCTCGGGCAAAAAGTTGAAGGTTCTAAACTGTTTTCTGTAGAGAAAAAAGGAGATAAGAAATACTTACACACAGAATTTGTTGGCGATGGTTTTACTGCTAGAAATATTCAAGAAAGTGACCTGCCATTTTATGGAAAACTGTTTGGTGATGAAAGAGTAGTAAAGCTATATGGTGACGGTTCAGTTAAGACTGCTGCGCGGATTAGAGAGGGGTTTGATAAATGGAACGGCAGGTTTCATAAGTCGCAACCGAATGGTGGTCTAACAGTTTTTGATAATACAACAAATCAACCAATTGGTTTTGTAATTGCAGGGGATGGTGAAGAAAAAGGTGCCTCAGAATTAGGAGCTGCATTTGAAGTATCTTCTCAGGGGCATGGTATATGTTCTAAATTGTTAAAAGGCGCTGTAGAAGTTTGGGCTGAAGAAGTAAATGGAATTGGTGAGGGCAAGATTGCTGATAATAATTTTCCATATTTACAAACAGCATTTAGCTGCTTTGAGGGTGGTGCTCTACGAAGGTTTGATGCTACCTATAATCCATTAAATATAGCTTCTGGAAAAGTGTTAGGTAAGGCAGGTTTTGTTAGAGCGCAATCAGGTTTATGTTCTGACAATACTTTTGATTTAACCAATACGGATCTTTCTTTAGCCAGAGTTGAGGATGCAGAAATAATTGCCGCAAAATTTCTTGAAAGTAGAGAAGTAAATAAGAGATATACTTGTATAGATCAAGATGGTATTGAAGGAACATTAAGCTTCAAATCATCATTTAAAGCTTTCAGATTCCACGTCGAAAGAGAAATAGGTAGATAAAGCTTAGTGAATGACCTATATCTTTATAGGCCTATACCACTTATCCAGATTTTTTAGTGCGTACTTTGCAGATTTTATATCAAAATTAATTTGCCATTTTAGATCTTCTATAGTGGCAAATTTTCTTTCTGGTCTCATAAATATTAAAAGCTCAACATCTAATTTATCACCGTACAAATCAGAATTAAAATCAAATATGTGTACTTCAAGTAGCGGGGTTTTATTATCAAATGTTGGTTTTATACCAATATTCGCAATGCCGTAGTAACTACTGCCATTGAGATGTACTCTAATAGCATAAACCCCAAATAGCGGTAAACAGACTTCGGTATTTAATGCGATGTTTGCTGTAGGAGTTTTTAAAATTTCTCCAGCCAATTTTTTACCCTCAATAACTTTACCTGAAATGATAACATTATTCCCAAGCATCGCAGATGCTGTGGAGATTCTGCCTTGTGCCAATAACTCCCTAATTTTAGAAGATGAAACATTCATATAATCTAATGTCACTTGGTCAATTTTTTGATAATGAAAACCAAGTTTTTTTGCTTCTTTTGAAAGCAAAGCAACATCACCTAATCTCTTGTGGCCAAAGTGAAAATTGTAACCAGTAGTTAAATATTTCACTCCTAGTTTTTTTACTAAAATATCTTCTATGAAATCTTGTGCAGATATTTTTGAGAAATCTTGATCGAATTTATTGATGATAACAAAATCGACTCCAAGACTTTTTAGCTTCGCAATTTTTTGTTCAAGAGTCATTAGTGGCTTAAATTCGTCACCTTTGAAAAATGCTGATGGATGAGGATCGAAAATCATGGCTGCAGATTTTAGTCCATGCTCATTTGCATATCTTATGCAAGCCCGTAAGATCTCTTGATGCCCTACATGTACGCCATCAAAGTTACCTAGTGCGATCGCTGCCCCTAGATGCTGTGATTTAATTTGCTCTAAATAAACTGCTTCCACTATTTCCTCGGGTCAAATGCATCTCTGATAGCTTCGCCAATAAAGATCAAGAGTGTTAATAAGGCTGTTAGAGCAAAAAATACTGAGATCGCAAGCCATGGAGCATGTAAATTATTCTTGGCCTGACCCAGCATTTCACCTAACGACGCAGATCCTGGAGGGAGACCTAGACCTAAAAAATCTAGCGAGGTCAATGTGGTAATAGCTCCATTTAATAGGAAGGGTATGTAGGTCATGCTAGACACAAAAGCATTGGGCAAAATATGTTTAAAGATTATTCCAAAATTACTCACCCCCAATGCATGTGCTGCTCTAACATAACCAAGGTTGCGAGCTTTTAAAAACTCAGCGCGTACAACTGAAACAAGTGAGAGCCAAGAAAATAGCAGCATAATACAGAGCAGCCACCAAAAATTAGGCACTATCAAGCTTGATAAAATAATTAATATGTAAAGACTTGGTAGACCAGACCAAATCTCAATAAACCGCTGCAGAAACAAATCGGTTTTCCCGCCCATATAACCCTGAATTGCACCCATGCTAATCCCAATAATTGAGCTGAGAATTGTTAATATCAATCCAAAAAATACTGAAATACGAAATCCATAAATCAGACGTGCCAACACGTCTCTGCCTTGATCATCTGTTCCCAGCCAATTAACCGAGTCAGGAGGTGAGGGCGCAGGGCTTGGTAAGTTAAAGTTAATGGTTTGATAATTGAAATGAATCAGCGGCATTATACACCAGCCATTCTGTCTGACCAATTCTTGTACATACGGGTCATTAAAATCAGGATCTGTGACAAAATCGCCACCTAAGTCTTGCTCAGAAATATGTGATACAATTGGAAAATAAAAATCACCTTTGAAATATAATATCAAGGGCTTGTCGTTTGCTATAAACTCAGCAAATGTAGTTAGAAAAAAAAGAATTAGGAATATGTGGAACGAGTAATAACCTCTTTTATTGGCCCTGAAATTTCTAAACTTTCTATCGACCGAGTCCTTATTTCTCCATTTTCTATAGGCTTCAAACATTTATTTGCCCTCAAGAAATGCTTTGAGCTTCAAAACATCAAACCACATGAGTTTTTTCTTGGTAGGTTGACGTAATAAATAAGATGGATGAAATATTACAGCCGTCTTGATGGGTTTGGTTAAGTACTCATTTGTATAATCGTAATATTCGTTTCTAATCTGGTGCATAGAGAATTTATTGCCTAATAGTGACTCTACCGCAGTGCTGCCAACTAGAACGATAACTTCAGGAGCAACCAATGCTATATGTTTTTCAACAAATGGACGACACAATTCTAGTTCGTCAGGTGTAGGCCTGCGATTACCAGGAGGACGCCAAAATACAGTATTGGTAATGTAGACATCCTCTCTTTTTAGACCTATTGAAGGCAATATGTTGTTGAGTAATTTGCCACTTTGACCACAGAAAGGAATCCCTTCCTTGTCCTCATTTGCGCCTGGTGCTTCGCCAATCATCATGATTTTTGCACCCAGTTTGCCATCTGCAAATACAGTATTTATTGCCACTTTCTTGATCGCGCAGCCATTAAAGCTCTTAACGGCAAGCTCAAGCTCTTGAAGTGTATTGCATTTGTCGGCGAGTTGTCTAGATGAAGACTCTTGGGACGGAGACGGCTTTGCAGGAGTGGACGCTAGTTCCTTTTTGGGCTTTTGTGCAGTTCTATCTACAGGCTTTTTTTCATAAAAAGAGTCGACGCCGAATTCTTGGTATATTTTTAAAGTGTTTTTCATTTCAGCAAAACCAATAAGAGCTATTGACTTTATAGACTAATAACTGTATAAAATCATCTCTTAATTAATATACAGAATTGATAAAATGGCAACACGTAGAACATATCAGCCTAGTAAACTAGTTAGAAAGCGTAGACATGGCTTTAGAAGCCGCATGGCAACAGTTGGCGGTAAAAAAGTGTTAAGCAGCAGACGTGCTACAGGTCGTAAAAAACTTTGCGCTTAATGACGCTAGTCACGATTAAAAAAAACACAGAAATTCAAAGAATTTTAAAGAATGGCAAGAAATTTTCTTCGCCATTTTTTAATTGTTACTACTTAATGAAGGAAGGCGAGCAGACTTTTGCTATAGCCGCACCAAAGAAAATTTTTCCCAAAGCCGTTGCGCGAAATAAAGCAAAAAGAAGGTTGAGAGCTGCTATTGCTAAAGTTCTGCTTAAAAATGTAGAGGCGGTGATATTAGCAAAGTCAGCAATAATTGATGTCGAATTTTCTAGTCTTATACTAGAATTAGAGAGACTCTCTAATAAGCTAAATTCATGAAATTTTTGATAAAAGGGATATTTAAGGGGTATAGATATTTTGTCTCACCCATGCTTCCAAGATCATGTAGGTACTTCCCCTCTTGTTCAGAGTATGGTATAGAAGCTGTAGAGAAAAAAGGTGTAGTTAAAGGATTATACCTTACATTTAAACGAATTATCAGATGCCACCCTTTTGCTAAGGGGGGTTATGATCCAGTTGAGTAGAAAAAGAAATGCATAATTTATCAGAAAACACTAGATTGTTAATTGCTACAACTTTGTGTGTGGCTATAATTTATTTTTGGCAGATTTTCTTTGTTGACCCAATGCTTGCGGAACAAGAAGCTGCTGTAAAGCAAGAGCAACTATCTGCTAAAGCAGTGAAAAAAGTTGAGCAAGTAGATGTAGTTGTAGACCGAGCAGATGCGATTAAAGATACCAAAAGAATCTTTCTTTCAAACGATAAAGTTCGTGCATCTATAAATTTGACTGGTGCAAGACTCGATGATCTGACCCTAAAAAACTATAAGCTAACTCCTAAAAAAGAAAGCCCTGAAGTTGTCCTTCTCTCTCCAAGCCATACCAAAGAAGTATATTTTACTGAGTTTGGTTGGTTGGGCGCAAATCTTGATTTGCCGGATTATCAAACAGTTTGGGCAGGTGTAAAAAATGCTGATGGTTCTGTAACGCTGAGTTGGAAAAATAATCAAGGTTTGACATTTAAAATTCATGTAAATTTAGACAAAAACTACATGTTCGATGTAACACAAGAAGTGCTAAACCAAAGTGGTAAAGATATTATAGTCACTCCATATACTCTGATTTCCAGAGTTCAAACTGAAGCGGATTCACAGAACACATTAATTCATGAAGGTGCAATTGGAGTATTTGATGATAAGCTTACTGAAGTTTCGTTTTCAGATTTGGTTGAAGATGGAAAGCAAGACTTTAACAGCAAACAAACTCACTGGATTGGTTTCTCAGATAAGTATTGGTTGACGGCAATTGTTCCGAATGAAAAGACAGATATAACAGCAAATTTCAGGTCTAACAAGGTTGATAAGAATAATCGTTATCAAGTTAGTCTGTCAAATAGGCAGGAGACAATTAAAAATGGGGCTTCATCAAAAATCTCTATGAAGGTTTTTGCAGGGGCAAAAGAATTAGACGTTCTGGATAACTATGAAAAAGAATATAACATAAAGCTATTTGATAGGGCTGTAGATTTTGGGGTGCTATATTTTATAACCAAGCCAATATTTATGCTGCTGCACTATTTTTATGATTTAATAGGCAACTTCGGGGTGGCTATCTTAATTCTTACAGTGGTAATTAAACTAATATTATTCCCGTTAGCGCATAAAGGTTTTAAAGGAATGAACAGGATGAAAGATCTTCAACCTAAGATGACAGCGCTTAAAGAAAAGTATAAAGATGATGCTCAAGGGTTTCAAAAGGCGCTCCTTGAAATGTATCGTAAAGAAAAAGTGAATCCAATGGCAGGCTGCTTACCTATACTTTTACAAATCCCAGTATTCTTTGCGCTATACAAGGTTTTATCGGTGACTTTAGAGATGCGTCATGCTCCATTTTTTGGTTGGATACATGATCTTTCAGCTCCAGATCCATTAACATTTGTCAATTTATTTGGTCTGATTCCATGGGATCCTCCGTCATTCTTAAGTATTGGTATTTTCCCATTACTTATGGCTGCAACTATGTATGCCCAACAGCGTATGAACCCAGAGCCTACAGACCCGACTCAAGCACAGGTTATGCGTCTGATGCCATTGTTGTTTTTGTTTATGTTTGCTTCTTTCCCTTCAGGGCTTGTTATTTATTGGACATGGAGCAATATTCTATCAATTCTACAACAGTTTATGATTAAGAAGTTGGAGCGTAAATAGCGGCTTTGCAAGGCAGGGTTTTTGTGTTAAAATGCTCGCATTATGCAAGCAATAGATTTTAACGCCATTAGACCAATTGCCTCTACCAAACAGAAAGTTGTGGTAGCGATGTCTGGTGGGGTGGACAGTTCAACAGTTGCTGCGCTTTTGGCTAATCAAGGGCATGAAGTAATAGGAATTACTTTGCAACTTTATGATCATGGTTTGGCTCTCGGCAAGAAGGGGGCATGTTGTGCGGGACAAGATATATATGACGCGCAAATGGCGGCAGAAAAAATTGGTATTCCGCATTATGTTTTAAATTACGAAAGTATTTTTAAAGAATCAGTTATGGATGATTTTGCCGATAGTTATTTAAGAGGTGAAACGCCAATACCTTGTGTTAGATGCAATCAAAAAGTGAAATTCCAAGATTTATTTAAAGTTGCGAGAGATTTGGGAGCTGATTGTTTGGCAACAGGTCATTATGTGCAAAGATTGGAAGAAAATGGTAAAGCGCAGTTACACGTGGCAAGTGATATCAGCAAAGACCAGAGTTATTTCTTATTTGCTACAACCCAAGAGCAACTAGACTTTTTAAGATTTCCATTGGGTGGTTTGAATAAGTCACAAACGAGAATTCTTGCTAGACAATTCGGTTTAGAGATAGCTGATAAACCTGACAGCCAAGATATATGCTTTGTTCCAAATGGTAACTACGCATCAGTTATAGAAAAACTAAAACCAGGTTCTTTAGATGCTGGTAACATAGTTCTAAAAGATGGCACTATAGTGGGCAAGCACGATGGGGTTATCAACTATACGATTGGACAAAGAAAAGGCTTAGGTGTTGCGACTGGTGAGCCACTTTACGTAATAAAATTAAAGCCAGATACAAAAGAAGTGGTGGTTGGTTCAAAAGATGATTTGATGTCAAGCTCGCTTACTGCAAAAGAAGTAAACTGGTTGGGTGATGCTCCAATACCTGAGGCTGGAATAGAGTGTACGGTTAGGCTTCGGTCATCGCATATAGGTCTTCATGCTAAAGTTTATCCTCTTGCTAACAATAGAATCAAAGTTGTACTAGAAGAGCCTTATAATGGAATTACACCTGGGCAAGCATGTGTAATGTATCAAGGCACACGCGTTCTAGGTGGTGGTTGGATTGAGCGAAACGAAGCTTAACTATTTTGGTTCTGATTCATTGCCTGTTGGTAATGCTTTATTATGCTCCTCAACAGCTTTGTTATAATCTTCAACTTGCTTTTGGCCAGGAGCCTGTGCCGCCTCCAGGGCATAAGCACAAAGATCCTCAAACGGAACGTTATTCTTAGCAGCTAATTCCATAAGCTTTGCCAAACTATTCATAACCTCTTGGGGTATATTCCCGCCACGCTCTTTGGCTAGCCAATCCGCTTGGAATTGTAAAGGGTGATTCTTATCTTTTGGAGTGCCAATATATACGGTAAATGGTGCAGTTTGACCACCAAATTGACAGTTTATAGAGAATTTTTTCATATACTTTTCCAAGTGGCTATACTTACAATTATAACTCTAAAAGACTGTTAAATCAAACTGCTGGAAAGATCGCAAATTGAAGGCTATATTTAGCTCATATACATATAGGTAGTATGGTGAAGATTAAGATAGCGCAAATTAACCCTAAGGTTGGCGATTTGGCCGGCAATACTGCTAAAATCACCAATGTTCTTAGCCAAGGAAATTCTGATATAGTTGTATTTCCAGAAATGTCATTGGTGGGCTACCCTGCACAAGATTTACAGTTAAACTTAGGATTTTTGAAAGCAGTAAAAACTCAAATAAATACTTTAATTAAGTTTTCTAAAAGTATTGAATCTGCATTTGTGATCGGCGCTCCAGTCAAATTTGGCAAGAAAATATATAACTCCGCGATTGTAATTTATAAAGGAAAAATTTTAAAAACAATACGCAAAATTGCATTGCCTAACTATGGCGTCTTTGATGAAAAAAGAATTTTTTCTCATGCCTCGAGTCCAACAACTTTTGATTTTAAAAACAAAAAAATTTGTGTCCTTGTTTGTGAGGATTTATGGGAAGAAAAAGTAGTAAAAAAAGTCCAAGCTCAAAAACCAGATTTAGTAATATCAATCAATGCCTCACCATTCGATATTGAAAAAGCTTCTAAAAGAAAAGAGTTAGTAAAAATAGGAATACCTGTAGTTTATGCAAACTTGGTGGGTGGGCAGGATGATTTGGTTTTTGATGGTGGCTCATTTGTCACCAATCAAAATGGAGATGTAATTGCTCAAGCAAAATATTTTGAAGAAGATTTTTTAAATTTTGAATTCGGAGCAGGTAAGGAAGTTATAAATACAAAAGAAGTTCTAGAGGAAAAAGTATACAACGCACTCATCTTAGGACTAAGGGACTACGTTCATAAGACTGGTTTTTCAAAAGTGCTTCTGGGTTTGTCTGGTGGAATTGATTCTGCATTAGTTGCCGCAATTGCATGTGATGCCTTAGGCAGTGAAAATGTAAGGGGTGTAAGAATGCCTTCGCAATACTCATCTGAGCATAGCTTAACTGATGCCAAAGATTCAGCTGATAAATTAGGTTGTAAATTAGAGACCATAGAAATTAAAAATTTGTATGAAACTTTTGGACGCGCTCTAGAAGAGAGTTTTAAAAATACAAAGCAAGATTTAACGGAAGAAAATCTGCAGGCCAGAATTCGTGGCGTGTTACTTATGGCTATTTCTAACAAAAAAGGCGAGCTACTTTTAGCAACTGGAAATAAATCTGAATATGCATGCGGGTACTCAACCTTATATGGCGATATGTGTGGAGCATTTGCCCCACTTAAAGATGTTTATAAGACTCTGGTTTATAAATTATCAAATTGGAGAAATAAGAATATTCCTTCGATTTCTCTTTTGAAAAAGCTAGATGTTATTCCCCACAACTCCATTCAAAAAGCTCCAAGCGCAGAACTAAAACCCAACCAAACTGATCAAGATACTCTGCCTGAATATGACGTCTTGGATAAGGTTTTATATCATTTGATAGAAGAGGATTTGGGTGTTAAAGAAGTAACCAAAAAAGGCTTTGAGAAGAAGTTGGTAAACGGAGTGTACAAAATGCTAATTGCTTCTGAATATAAAAGAAACCAAGCGCCAATTGGAACCAAAGTTAGCATTAGAGATTTATCCAAAGACCGTAGATACCCTATAGTTAGGGGCAATTAGGGCTTTTCCTACAACACCTTGTTGTGTTCCTAGTTTAGTGATATAGCTTCTGGAAGTTTGTAAATTAGGGATGGTTATGGATTTTTTTGATGAGAAGTTTGTTGACGCTGCTTCTGCGGGTGACACTAGAAAGATGGAGAGTATATGGAATTGGGTCAGTACGCCATTTAACCCTAATTATTGCGACCCAATTTCAGTTCATAAGCTAGATAAATTGGGTATATTTGCAATTTTTTCAGAAGGAATTCAAGACGCGTTCGTGGCTTCAGCATGGTTTGGCCATACCGAGACAATGCTAAAGATTTGGGAGTTAGCTAAAGATAAGATTGAAGATGATTATATAGGAGAAGCATTTAAGTATTCGGCAGGGGATGGTCATACAGAGATACTGCTAAAGATTTGGGAGTTAGCTAAAGATAAGATTGAAGATGATTATATAGGAAAAGCATTTCGGTGTTCGGCAGAGGATGGTCATACAGAGATACTGCTAAAGATTTGGGAGTTAGCTAAAGATAAGATTGAAGATGATTATATAGGAGAAGCATTTCAGTATTCGGCAAGTAGAGGCCATACCGAGACAATGCTAAAGATTTGGGAGTTAGCTAAGGATAAGATTTCAGATTATTATATAGGAGAAGCATTTCAGTCTTCGGCAAGTAGAGGTCATACAGAGGCACTGCTAAAGATTTGGGAGTTAGCTAAAGATAAGATTGAAGATGATTATATAGGAAAAGCATTTGAGTCTTCAGTAGGGTTTGGCCATACCGAGACAATGCTAAAGATTTGGGAGTTAGCTAAGGATAAGATTTCAGATTATTATATAGGACAAGCATTTAAGTATTCGGCAGGGGATGGTCATACAGAGATACTGCTAAAGATTTGGGAGTTAGCTAAAGATAAGATTTCAAATAAGAAAATAGAAGAAGCGTTTGAGTATTTAGAAGACGAAGGCAATACTGAGATCATTCGGAAGATTAGGGCCGAAAGACATGGCGATAAAAGTTATAACGCATACGATGCAGATCAATGCAACCTTGAGATAAAACAGCTAAAAGAAAAAGGTCATAAGTTCTTTCAAGATTTAAAAAGTTGTCCCAGTGGAGGGGATTCTTTGTTGCAGGGTCAATATGTTAGTAAAAAAACTAGCGAAGCTGTTGCTAAATGCAATCACAATGCTTTAACCAAAGATGTTGTGGCGGCAAAAGATATCCCTCTAACGACGCATCATATATGGCTAACTAATCCTGAAAACCCTAAGGAATTATCAGATCATATGTTAGCTTGGGCCAAGAAGAGCGCAGCAGTTTTATCTGGAAATGCTAATTGGAAAAATATTTTTTGGGTAAATGAGAAAAAATTAATTCCAAATACAGTTAAAGAATTGGAGAAAGTTGGTTGCCTATTTAAGGAAATATATGAGCTCGGACCGCTGCAGCTGGAAAGAGAATACTCATCAGCAATGAGTGCAAGTAAATTTGGTTTAGCGAGTGACATACTTAGATATGAAATACTTGATAAGTTGGGCGGCCTATATTTTGATACCGACTACGACTTATTAGCTGACCCTTATAAACTTCATGGGCAAGTTGATTTCTATACTGGTATAGAACCATTTGGAAAATTTAAAGCTGGTAATGCCATTATTGGAGCCAAACCAAACCATCCAATAATCAAGAATATGATGGAGCACATTAAGCAATGGACTGATCAAAACACAGCGCCCAAGTTCCTGAAAGATTGCTCTAATTTTGACCAGACAATTTATATAACCGGACCATTTGGGTTCACAAAAGCATATTTAGAACATAGCAATGTTGAGAACAACATTGATGTTGTTCTTCAGCCTAGTTCGATTTACTCAATGCACTATCAACACAATGGTGGAGCTAATTTTAACCCACGCGATAAGGTAATTGATCACCTGGATTGCAAAGAATATTGCACACCAATGAACGCCAATAATGAAGAATTAGCGCTGGGTTACCACTACTGGGCCAACGCTTGGGCAAAAAGTGAATTTGGAAGCCATGGGTAGGGCTAGAAGTTGGTTGTTGGAAGGGTATAAGTTGACATAACCCTGAAGCGTTGGTACAATCACGGGTTATGAATACATAGTAATTAATATGTCAGCTGCGATGATCGTAATCATGAAAAAATCTTGAAAGGGCTAAGCCCCTGTTTTTCACGCATCCCAATCTTAGAGTTTTATTTCCAAATTTTTTAAATATTCATATGCAACAGAAAATCGGTCTTTGGCCATTAACCTCTCTAGTCACTGGAAGTCTTGTTGGCTCTGGTGTATTTTTACTACCCGCGACACTTGCCCCATTTGGAACTGTAAGTTTACTGGGTTGGATACTAACTTCAATTGGCGCAATTCTTTTAGCATTTGTTTTTGCTGAACTCGCTTCAAGATATAACGCGAAAAACGGCGGTCCTTATGTTTACGCACGCGAAGCATTTGGAAAAGATGCAGGATACTTCATATGCTGGGGTTACTGGACTCTATCATGGATAGGGAACTCGGCGCTAGTTGTTGGTGCAGTAAGTTATCTCGGAGTAATCTACGGGGAACTTGATAAAAGCACCGCGCTTATACTTGAGCTTTCAATTTTATTTGCCGTAATGTCATTTAACTTAATGAGCATTAAAACTACTGGTATGGGGGAATTGATAATTACTGTAGTGAAAGTTGTGCCATTATTGATCCTTCCAATTATTGGGTTGGCATATATAGATCTTGCAAATTTCTCTACACTTAATCCCTCTGGAAAACCATTTATGGAATCTTTAAATTCGGTAGCGTTTTTAACATTATGGGCGTACATAGGTTTAGAGACAGGAACGGTGCCATCTGGGCAAGTTATCAATGCTAAAAAGAATGTCCCGCTGGCTATCATATTTGGAACACTAATCGCAGCAGCAGTTTATGTATTGGGTACAGCAGTTGTTATGGGTGTGGTTCCGCATGATCAATTAGTTAAATCAAAAGCGCCATATGCAGATGCAGCAGCTATCATTTTTGGTGGTTCTTGGGGAATTCCCGTGGCTATCACTGCAATTATCTCTTGTATAGGAACTCTTAATGCTTGGACATTAGTTGTGGGAAGAATACCACAAGGTGCGGCTGAGGATGGTTTGTTTCCAAAAATATTTAGAAAAGTGAATAAAGCTGGTACGCCCCAGTTTGGGATTGTCGTTTCTTCTTTGCTTTCTGTACCGTTCATTATTATGTCTTTAGAAGAAAACCTAACAGCACAGTTTAATACAATTATTGATATTGCGGTTTCATCAATCCTCATAGTTTATGTTGTGTGTGTTTTGTCGTATTTCAAATTGCTCATCAAAGCAAACGCACTGACAGGTATGAAATTTACAATTGGCATATTAGCTTTGATTTTCTCACTTTGGACACTTTGGGCAGCTAGCTTAAAAATGGTTTGCCTATCGATCGTTCTTTATGTTCTTGGCGTGCCGATGTATATGATGATGAAGCTTAGAAAAAAGTAGTTATACTGTCGGAAGTGTTTACTAGTTGCTGGGAGGAGGAATTATGTTAGGGGACCGATCTGAAATGCAACAATTAACTGATTCTATTTCAAGTGGTGAAACTGACGATGTCTTGATAGATCTAATCAACAATGCTTCTAAAAGTGTACTAAGTCAACAAGTAGAGGGAGGTGGTTTTGAGTATTCCATTCTTACAGAACTACTTATATATGGAAAAGAAAAAGCATTCTGGCATCTGGAAAAAAAAGTTGGTTTAGGCTTGCTTGTTGAAAAACCTCTATTAGGTGCAATGGAGGATCCGCTTTGCAGGTGGAGTGATATTGCAAAGCTTCCTACAGAGGCTGATAGGGTTATTGCTCAATTAAGAAGAAAAGAAAAAATCCACTCAATTCTGACAGGCATTGCCTACCATACTTATTTTGAAGAAAGAGCGTGGAATCGATATGAAACTTTGTTGTTCTATGCAGTATATTTTGGTCATACGTGTTTGGTCAGGGGTATATCAGAGCTAGGAATATTTTTACACAAAGAAGCGTCTCGCCATTGTTCTCCAGTAATGTTGGCTGTGAGTAATCAGCATACTGTATCTATGTTTAAATGTTTGGATGGGGATTTAGTAAAGTACGACAGGCTTAACAATTTACTGCACAGGAGAGAATATTTTAGCGAAGCACTGAAGCTTATCAAAGACTATGAGAGCCAGTACAAATCAAGTCTAAAAAATGAGGCCTCAACTCAAATCAACCTCATTAATGCTCTTAAAAATATATTGGTCATTTTGAACGATTTATTTCGTGAGGAGAATAAGTATAGAAACCCTGTAATAGAATTGAGTTTGGATGATTCAGAAGCAGAGCAGTTGAGTCAGCGAGTCACTTTATACGAATTTGCTGAGCATATAGTAATTTTTGATAGAATATTGAAAGATAAGCAGTTGCTGATGCTTTTAGTTAAATCAATTACTAAACTTCTACCTAGACACGCTCTTGAAAGTATTGAAATTTTTGAAATAACGCCTGCTTGTAAAGAGTTCTTGGAGGACTGTATTGCAGAAAAAAGGCAGTTGGGTTGCACAGCTAGTTTAACATCATCTTCAAACAGCAGAGTAGCTGTAGCAGAATCAGAAGAAGAACCAGAAGAAGCGCATAGAGATTATTCAGCTAGCCCATATACAGTTCTAAAGCCGCCAACAATGCCATCTGGTTATTATAATTTAGGTGGGGCAGTGCCAACTATGGACGACATAGAGAGAATGGAGGAATACAATTCATTGAGGCAAGTTGCCGCTCAAAGACTATACAATAATTTGATTGAGGCTGTGAATAATGGATTATTCCGAATCTGCCTAACTTGGGACATGGCTTCTTTAGATAGTTTAATAAATGATATAATTCTTTTTAAAAGAACACTTGAGGAGTTACTAATTGCAGAAAAATTAATGGAGCTGCCAAAACTTAAAAATACCGATTTTCTAAAAAGATTGCAGTTCTGGTGTTCCTTCAGGAACGATGTAGGGAAGTTAGATAAAGAGCAGCCTTTAGACAGACTAATTCTTTACCTTATAAAGATAAATGTCGAAACCCCAAAAACTTATTACTTAAATAATGTCACTTCACGTTCTTTGAATAATGAGCAAAAGCAGGTTTATTTTGAAATAAAAAGAGCAATTATAGCTTTAAAAGGAAGTTGTAGTTTGCCAGAACCTAGTTTTGTTCCGGGACAAGGAGTGGCATATAAAATGATAACTTTCGCGGAGCTGAACTTGCCAAACGATAGGAGATTTGTTGGTAGATTTGCGATGGGTTGCGTGTTTGAGAATACAGTTATACTTACATATTGGCATTCATGGCTTAAGGATGCGGCATCTAAAAATGAAACTTCAAAAAAGATGCTGCACATATTAATGCAGAATGAAATTGAAACCGCATTTCAAGACTGTATGTTTTCAGGTTTATTTGCAGCGTGGAAAACTCAAATGCCTGAGTCAAAAATAGTAAAATGGGTCTCAAGTACAGCGACATATCTAGATGATAAATTTGGTACAATGGTTTGTGATATTGTCTATGACATAGAACTCTTAGTGAAGCACTTACCAAGCCAGAAAAATGAGCAAATCCGAAGATGTCAGAGTAACCTAGAAGATGTATTTAAAAACTTATCCCTTAAAATTACAGTACCAAGCCTCTAGCAGAGCTTCATACCATTCGGTACTTTTGGGTCGGTAGTTACAAGACAAATTGCATCATTTTTATCAGAGAAACCAACTAATAAGAATTGCGACATAAATCCTGCGATGTTTCGTTCTCCTAGATTCACGCACCCCACTACTGAACGACCTATTAAAGAGTCGGGGGTGTAGTGGACGGTTACTTGTGCAGATGTTTGCAGTACGCCAATCTCAGCTCCAAAATCTACCCACACTTTGTAAGCAGGTTTTTTTGCGCGAGGGAACTCTTCAACCTTTGTAACTGTTCCAGATCTAAGTTCAACTTTCGCAAAATCATCATAGCTAATTGTCATAAAAAGCCTTTTTAAATTGTGGAGAAACTTATATCATATGTTTCCAGCAATATATAATGGTTTTCTCATATGAATATAGCATATGACTTTCTTTTAGGTACTGTAGTCTGTGCCTTGCTGTTAAGGCGTGGTGATGTAACGTTGATGGCGCTATCTGCAGCAATCGCACTGGCTTTGCATTCTAATGTTATAGATGTCTTGGGGGTATCATCCCTAGCAGTTCTTGCTTGCTCAGCGTATTTTTCTTTCCATAATAAAAAGTACCAAGCATTGGCATTGCCAATTATGATTGGTTTGATTGCTGGAATTCTGTTTCATAAGATTCCCGGATTTCACAATACTCTTGCTTTAGATGAAGTCAGATTCTCCAAGGCCTCAGCTCAGTACTCCATGTATCTCAATTTTGATAAGGTAGCTGCTGGGTTAATAATTTTTGCAATTGGAGGTCTTGCTGCGGCTGAAAAATTACCAAATTTTAAGTCGATTTTGGATACCATAGCAATTCTCATTTTGGCAATACTTGTAATTATGATTCCTGCTAGATGTAGTGGACATGTGCTCATTGATGCTAAAATTCCTGAACACTTTTGGATATGGTCGTTGAATAATTTCTTCTTTGTAAGCTTCGCTGAAGAGGTGATTTTCAGAGGCTTTATACAACGTAAGCTAACCGCAGATCTAAAGTTAGATCCATTTTTTGCAATTGCTATTTCTTCGATAATTTTTGGTTTAGCTCATTTCAAAGGTGGAGTGACGTATATCACGTTATCCGCAGTGTGTGGTGTCTTCTATGGATTTGCTTATTATAAAACTAATAGGATTTTATGTGCGATGTTAGTGCATTTTGGACTTAACCTAACCCACTTTTTATTTTTTACATATCCGTTTGCTAAATAAATTTACCTTCAAATTTCTGTATATGTACTGAGCGATAATTTGCTGTGTAAGGTTTATGCATTGGAATTAAAATCTGGTTGCTAGAGAAACGGTTTAAATTATCTTTCATGTGAGAATACACAACGTTGTATATTCTCGAAATTTTGCTTCAGATGTTGGCTTTCGTTTCTTAAGTAATATCGGTTTAATTTGTCAGTGAATTGAAAGGAGTAATTATTATTTAGTATGATTGATTCCCATTCTTGATGTGAGGGTGTATATGTAGATGGAATAGTGGCTTCAATTACCAAAACTTCCGGCCGAAATTTTTCTAGATCTAGACCCTTTAACACGTTTTTTTCAAAGCCCTCAACATCAATTTTTAGGAAATTAATGGTTTGAATTGGGTGTTGTCCAAGGATGAAATTTAAGGTGGTTACAGGAATTTTAAAGACTTTAATTTGAAAGCCTTTTTTGCTTGCTGTGTCTTTGATGTTAGGGTTGAATGTCGAATAAACAGAAGGTTCTTTTTCGCTTCTGTCATATATTTGGTAAAATTCTAGCTCAGCATTTTTATCAGATATGCCAACATTTAAATTTATATCATTTGGCCTAGAGGACTCTAGCAGCTCATACATATGTGGTAGTGGTTCTATATTTATACCACTCCACCCTTTTAAGTAAAAATGCTTTGTGACAGAAAGATAATCAGGATCTGAAGCGCCAACGTCAATGTAAGTGCCTTTATGTACATCTTTGAATACATTAGACAGTACATAATCTTCATAAAATTGACTATAGAGATTTGTATTGCCTTCAAATTTTGTAAGTGGACACTGGCCTCGAATTACCATGAAGTAAAATGGAAATTTGGGGATGATTAAAGAAACAAGTAAACTTATAGTAAAAAAGATTGTTACCCTGAGAAAAAATTTTCCTAAAAAAGGGGTTTTTGGTTTGTTATTCTCAAGCCAGCCGCTTATTCTATTGTATATAGTACAGAAAAAGTCTTTCATTTTTTTACTCCTACACAAGTATCTAACTCAACATTTCTACTAAGCGCGCTTTCTAAAATTGTTGCAATGCTAGCTCTGCAAGTCATACCTTTTAATTTAATATCTTGTGGTTGAATCAATCTATTTTTCATACAAGTCACTGCTTTTCAAAAAGAATATAAAACTGCGCATAAATTCACAATTGTTATTTAGATTGGCAGGAAGTTGGTAATGTATACTCATAGAGTCTTGTAAAAGTCTCGATATAGTTTGATTAGCATTCTATTGAAATTGAGTTGCAAAATTCTTTGCCTCAACCCAGACTTATGTTGTGTACAATTTGGGGATGCTGATGATAAACAAAGATTTAGAAGATAGGCGCGGTGAATTCACAAGGCAACTTTCTATTATTTTGAATGAATTCATGGCTGCCAAGGCGAGCAGGGATACAAATAAGATCAATGCAGCAAAAGTAAAAGTAGACAAGTATCTTTTACAAGAAGATGCGGGCAAATTTTTAGACGTTGAAAGTAAAACGTTACTAGAAAATTTAAAACAATACTTTCTGGATATATCAAATGATGAGAAACCTTATAAAGTTTTTGCGGACATTTTAGTGCAAGTTTTTAGCTCTTATAAAAAGGAAGATATAGATGATCATAAATGTCGGAAACCGAAAGCAATATTGCTGTTCCAAGATATTGTGGATACTTATTTTCCGAGTATTAAAACAGACGCACTGTATCCAGATACCAATAAACCTTGGCAGAAAGATTTGTTAAAAATGCTTACTAGGGATTTAGGCTTTGATGAATATAAAAGTCTCCCCCTAAAATACCAAGACGAATTATTTCCGCGAGGAAGGCTGGTTGCTAACCATTTATTTGATTTTTCATTTACTCATTATGAGCAAGTAAAACATAGACTTCAGCAAGAAAATGAAAAAGCGCAAGCTGAATTGTTAAAAGCTGTAGAGAATATTACTGCTACCCATTACTCTTCCGGTGCTGCTGTCGCGGTTGAGCCAGCTCCTGCCCCAAAGGTAAGTATGGCATCAGCTGCATTTGGTAAGGCAGCTGAATACTTAAGAAGAATAAAAGACAGCCAATCGCAAGGTTCTGCAGTGCAGGATTTGTGAAATTAGTATTAGCTTATTTCTAGTAAGGAATTAGCAGCGGTGTTTCTTTTTTCTATAATTTTTTTGAACTTGTTATCGAGCAGGCTAATTCTAGATTCGAAATTCGTAGGAATTTTTGGCTTGTTAATTTCCTTAGTTCTTTTTAGCTCTGTTTCTTGAAATTTGACAAGTTCGCTACTATAAGCGCTAGTATAAAACTCCTTTTTGGTATAGTGGAAAACTTTAGATTCAGGATGTTTATTTTGAAATTTCTTTGCTGCTTCTTCTGAATCTTCAGCGTATACTACGTTATAATATTGCCTAGGAAGTAGCCCCATAACTTCTGTAAAAACTTCATCTTTAGCATTAAAATTATTTGCATATATCACACCATTTTGCACTCTGATTGGTTTGTCAAATTTCATGGTGTCAGTAGAGATGGTAGTGCTTGATAAGTATTCCAATATACCCAGCTCTTTAAGTGCTCTTTCAGTTGCCTCAACTCTTTTATCCGATGGATTTCTTGCGGTTAAGCACATTATATGAGCGCCCATATCTCTCATTTCCTTTAAAATTTCCAGCAGGTCTGATTGCATTAGACGGTATTGTAGGAATGGTTCTATGTTAGTATTTTTAAAATCACGAATTTCTCTAAAAGCTTTTTGGTACTTTTCATCTCCAACTTCCTCTTTTTTCGGGGTATTCGCGTTTAACCACTCTTGTGACCCATAATCACTTGCTGACATAAACAAAGTATCATCTATATCAAATAAAACTAAAGTTCCTTCTGTAACAAATTTAAGCAGCTCTCTAAGATCGCTAGTAGATCTCACCTAGGCAACTCGTTCTATATTAGCCCCGCAAGCACGGAGTTTTTGTTCTATATGTTCATAGCCCCTATCAAGGTGATAAACTCGATTCACAATACTTTCTCCATGTGCAGCAAGCGCGGCAAGTATAAGTGATACAGATGCGCGTAGATCCGTTGCCATAACGGGTGCCCCATTTAATTCACCTACACCATTTATCACTGCGGTGTTATCATTTATTGCTATTTTTGCTCCCATTCTTGAGAGTTCAGGAACGTGCATAAAGCGGTTTTCAAAAATTGTCTCTGTTATTTGAGATGTGCCCTTTGCAAGAGTAAGGAGTGACATCATCTGTGCTTGCATATCTGTAGGAAAATTTGGATATGGAGCAGTAGAAATTGATACAGGGATAAAATTTTTCTTTGTATTGTCAACTTGAATCATGTTCGCACCTTTAGTAACGACTGATCCTGAAGCGATCAAATTATCAAGCACCGCATCCAAGATGTCTGGGCTCACATTGGTAAGCTTAAGGTTGCCTCCGGTGATGGCTGCAGCGACTGCAAAAGTTCCTGCTTCGATTCTATCTGCAATTAACTCGTGTTTTGATGAGTGTAATTTTTGGACGCCCTTAATGGTAATTGTGGATGTGCCAGCTCCTGAAATTTCTGCGCCCATACCGTTTAGGAATTTTGCTAGATCAACAATTTCAGGTTCTAAAGCTGCGTTACGGATTACTGTAGTGCCTTTCGCAAGGACAGCAGCACACATTGTGTTTTCCGTAGCGCCAACTGAGACTATTTTAAATTCTATTTCAGCACCTTTTAGTCCATTTGGAGCGCTTGCAAGTATATACCCACCTTCAATACTTATTTCAGCGCCCATTTTTTCTAAAGCCATAAGATGTAGATCAACAGGTCTCGTTCCTATAGCGCAACCACCCGGCAATGATACTTTTGCTTGGCCAAATCTTGTAAGCAATGGCCCCAATACAAGAACTGAGGCGCGCATTTTTCTTACTAAATCATAGTGAGCGGTAAAATTGGTAATATTGGATCCGTCTAAAAGCACTCTTCGATTTTTGCTGCCAGACTCAAGGTCAAATTCACCAGCAAATTCTACTTTAACACCATGTTCTTTTAATAGAGCGGTCATAGACACTATATCATGTAAGTCTGGAATATTAGAGATTTCAACGACTTCAGGGCATAAAATTGATGCTGCAAGAATGGGTAGTGCGGCATTTTTTGCACCACTAATAGAGATTTGCCCAACTAAGGGGTTGCCGCCGATAACTCTGATTTTATCCATTTTTAAGACCTAGGTATTCTGATTAACTTTTACCCAGAAAACGGCTAAATATCAAGGATAATATTGTAAAGAGTCACATCATACAACCCTTGCTTTTGCAGAATTTTTAATACCTTCTTTAGACCATCTTAGAAACTGTGTTAAGGAGTCTACTTGGTCGTCATGTTTCACTTGTGGAAAAGAGAAAAGTTCAGCTTCAAGTTCTGCCAGCCAAGGAGCATTTTCAGGAAAGACAATCTTGCCTGATTCAAACATACTAAGTATTGATATAAATCTAGTTTCCTTGTCTTTATTAGGATTTATGCTGATGATTGGAACTCCATCGCAATTCTCTAATTCTTGTATCAAAGACTGACCTGAAGCTTTGTCCTCAATCAAAACAGTATCGGCTTTAAACTCTTTTTGTAATCGCAAAACTGCGGCTTTAAGATTGTGAAATTTAATTTTTTCACGGTAAATATCGATAAGGTAATATTGGTTGTTAAATTTATACCATGTTGTACATACGCTATAATCGTTTGAAGATTTTATCTTTATGGCACAATCCCAACTTTGCACACAGGTATCAAAATCTTTAGGAACTTTTTTGTAGCGTTTTATCCATTCGGGCTTTATCAAAGAGTTTGAGTCAATTACCGGTTCCTGCATATATTGCGCGTTAAATGCAAATGAACCAAGTTCTAATTTAGCATTTTCAATCTCATTATTTGTTTCTCTCGATGGATGAAGAAATTGCCCTTTTTTATAAACAAATTTTTTGTCATTAATTTTGTATATATGGTCTTTATTTGCTACAGCAGGAATTTTTAAATGTGACCAAATTTTCTTTTCAATCAAATGTCCTGTTAAATCATCTTGATGCAACCTTTGCATTACAAGAACAATTGCCCCCCGTTTTTTATTATTTAGTCGCGTGCAGAGAGTTTGATCGTACCATTCAATAGCGCGTCTTCTTTCAACCGAGCTTGCCGCTTGTAATGGAGTGTGTGGGTCATCTACAATTATAATGTCTGCCCCTTCGCCCGTTAGAGTGCCCAACACTGAAGTTGCGAATCTAAATCCATGTTTTCTAGTAAGAAATTTATGCTTAACGTTGGCTCCTTTCATTAAGCAGACATCAGGAAAAGCAATTTTATACCATTCAGAATTTATAATGGACCTACAGTCAATTGAATGCTTTAAACTCAAGCTTTGGGAATAACTTGCAACAATAATTCGTTTATCTGGATTATGTCCTAATATCCAAGCTGGCCAAGCAACGCTGATTAGGGTTGATTTTAGTGATCTGGGCGGAATGTTGATTATTAATCTTTTGGTATCGGCAGATTCTACAGATTTTAGATACTCAATAATTAAATCTAGATGCCAATTATCTTCAAATTTTTGACCTGGATTTAACGTGTGAAAAGATTTTACTAAAAAGCTTTTAAAACAATTCGGAATTAGCTTGGAAGCTACTTCCGATACCTTTGAATCGATTTGTTGAGTCATATCAATCCCTGAGTTAATATGTATATTATAAGGCCTCAAGTAATCTTGTGTAAGTACATGTCTAAAAAAATTTTACAGTTAATAAAATCTTTCTCTAAAAATAAGATTAATGCATATCTAATTCCTTCTACGGATGAGTTTTTAAATGAATATACGCCTAGTCATTTGCGTAGATTAGAATATGTAACAGGGTTCTCTGGTTCGTATGGAATCGCTCTAATATCAAATACACAGAATTACCTGATAACTGATGGTAGATATTTACTTCAGGCTAAACAAGAATTACCGAAAGATTTTAAAATTGTTGAGGGTATTAGTAAGGTTGACGTGCAAGATATGGGCAAGATTGGCTATGACCCAATGCTCTTTAGCAATGCTACCATTGCTGCGCTCAAAAAACAGAAACTAGACCTCGTGCCTGTTGAGAAAAACTTAGTTGATAGTATTTGGCAAGATAGACCAGTCATCCACAATCGCCCAGCTTTACTACTTGATAAGAAATATTCAGGTATGGACTCGTCAAATAAGATTACAAATGTAATAAAGCGATTAAATAAGGACGCTGACTATTTGCTTCTCACCAATCCTGACTCTATTTGTTGGCTTTTGAATGTGAGAGGGCATGATGTTCCTTTTACACCAGTTTTACTCTCGTATTTGCTTCTATCCAGAAGAGGCAAAGTTATTTTATTTACTGATCCTAGGAAGGTATCTCATATAAAAGGCCTTGAAACTAAAGACATTGGTGAGATAAAGAAAGAGTTCAAAAGTCTTATAAAATCTAAACATAAAATTCAATTTGATCCTAATAGGACTCCAGTATGGTTTTCGGAAAATGGAAGAGAGAGGGTTATAACAGAAAATGATCCAATTGCTCTACCTAAAGCCTGTAAAAATGATGTTGAAATTAAAGGTATCAAGGAAGCGCACTTACAAGATGGTATAGCGGTTAAAAAATTTATTAGTTGGCTTACAAAGAACGTTTCTAAAAATATTGATGAAATTTATGCATCTGCGAAGTTATTGGAAGTCAGAAATGAAAGAAACTTATTCCAGTATCCGAGCTTTGAAACTATTTCTGCCTTTGGTTCTAACGCAGCGATTGTGCACTATAAGCCAACGGCCAAAACCAATAAAAAAATTACTAAAAATGGTTTGTATCTTATCGACTCAGGGGGGCAGTATTTAAATGGTACTACTGATGTAACCCGTACAATATGCTTTGGTAAACCGACTTCTGAACAAAAAAGAAATTATACTCTGGTACTTAAAGGGCATATTGCAATTGCTACTGCTAAATTTCCAGAGGGAACGACAGGTAGCCAACTTGATTCGCTTGCACGCCAATTTTTATGGCAGTATGGATTAGATTACAAACATGGAACAGGTCATGGTGTTGGGCACTTTTTAGCCGTGCACGAGGGCCCTCAAAATATAAGTAAGGTTGCTTCGTCAGTGCCGCTTCAAGAAAATATGATTTTGTCTAATGAGCCTGGATTCTACAAAGCAGGAGAATATGGTATTAGAATTGAAAATTTAGTTAGGGTAATCAAATCCAAATCGAAAGGGTTCTTAGAATTTGAAACTTTAACACTCGTTCCTATTGCTACAAATTTAATTGATAAAAAGCTTCTCACTATTCAAGAGATTAATTGGGTAAGCGAATATAATAATAAGGTGGCTAGGGTGGTGTCGCGGGGTATTTTAAAATAACTTACGACTAGCTTTTTTTATTGTTAACAGTTGTTTTTGTATCATTTTCAACATACTCAAAGTGCTGGCCGCAATATGGGCAAGTTGCTTCATTGACACCGACTTTGATGTCCATATATATCTTAGGGTGGCCTAGTGCTCCACCTCCACCATCACAACTTACGTGACGTTCATGTACAACTTTTGCTGTCTGACTTTGCATAATTTCAAATCATTTTATCAGTTACAAGTTACTAAATTCCTCTGAAGCAATCAACCCAAAATTAAAAAGCTAACTTTGTTCCAGCCAAAACTACAGATCCTTTGTTATTTACTGCTGATTTGGCTCTGTCGAATTTAAATTGAGATACTTCTGCATAAGTTATCATTCCAGGAACTAATTTATAATCTGCCCCTAAAGAAACAATTTCATACTTGTTATATTTTATATCATGGTCTGCTTTTGTAAGCGCCTCACCGATATACGTATTTGCATTTAGTGATTTCATATAAGTAAGGCTGACACCAAATTTCTCATAGTCATAAGCTGCACCTGCTGTCCAATGTTTAGAGCCAACTTTTGTGCTGGAGGCTCTATCTTTCGGACGGCCAGTTTTAAGCCAATCTGCATAAGATGCAGTGAAGGTCATTCCTTTATAGGCTAACTTACCGCCAGCGACTAAGGCCTTCATATCTTCTCTGTTAGGCTTGTTGTTACCATTCTTCGCTTGACCAGCTTCACCAGAAAGGGACAGGCCGTACGCAATTTCTTGAATTTTACTATCGTAACGAAGTGAAGCATCCCACACATTTTTAAAATCGCTGCCCGATGTAGAAGTGGTGTCATGTGTTTCAGATAAAGTACCTCTGAGTGAAGCATCGGGGATATAACTTAAGCCAAGCTGTAACCCGTTAAATTTAGGAGTATAGTACACAATTTTGTTAGCCGCAGATTTGCATTTACAGTAAGTAGGCAGCCCAGCATTGATTAAAAAGTACTGGTTTACTTTCTTGTTTTTGCTTAAATCACTTAGATTATTTATAACAAAATTATTATACCAGTAGTAAGTTGTGCCATCATATCCACCTGTTGCTTTTGCTACATCTTTACCTGATATCATCATGTTATGAGAGGCGCTTTTAGCACTTCCTGCTTCGAATTTTCCAAAATTGCTTTCTAGATATACTGATACTTTATCGGCATCATTTGCATTTCCAGATGCGCTTGCCGAAGTGTCAGCAAACAACTTTATCAAGCCGCCATATTTTATACCATTGTGAGTGCCGTCAATGTTAACGTTTATTCTCGTATCATTAACTATTGCTGCTGAATGTAGTTTCTGGCCTCTGCTTGAATCTGCACTAGATGCATTATCTTGAATTGCGTCGTAAGGAGATTTTTGATTTCTGTATCCAATTTGTGTATCGATACTTCCTCCTAATTTCACTTTTGGCGCCTCCGCTGCGAAGGCATTAGATGTTATAGTAAGTAAAATAGGAAGTAGTATTCTTTTCATGCAGAACTCATTTTAAATTTACGTGCGCAGTGTAGTACATATAAGCAAATCATGAAAGAAGAAATGTAAAAATTCTGCTACATTTCTAGTTTAAATAATTCTAATACTTCTTCAGGATACCTTTTGCCAAGCTGAGGTTTATCTTGATATAAAGTTTCAAGAAGGTTTAAGGTTTCTTTCGACAAAATAATCTCAGAGGATTCAGCATTATCTTTTAAATGTGCTAAGTTTCCTGTGCCTGGAATTGGGAATATGTCATCACCTTGGGCTAACAACCAGGCCAATGACAGTTGAGCAGCAGTGCACCCAACTTGTTTAGCTATATGCTCCATTGAATGAACAAGTTCTAAATTATGTGCATAAACACCTGGCTGGAACTGAGGTAATTGTGTTCTAAAATCAAAATGTCCTTCCGAACCAAAAAACTTTGCGTCTGTAAATCCACCCGATAAAAATCCTCTCGAGAGCGGACTATACGCCACAAATCCTATGCCTAATTTTCTACATGTCGGAATAATTTTGTAAGCTGAGGCCCTATTCCTAAATGAAAGCTCGGATTGAACTGCCACTAATTTCTCTCCCAAAATTGTGTGGGCTCTTTCCAGCTCTTCTGGAATAATTTCTGAAAAACCAACGTACTTAATTTTCCCTTTGCTAACCAAATCAAGTAATGCGTGTGATACATCTTCGATGGAAGTTTCAAAATTTCTTCTATGGATATAATATAAATCAACATAGTCAACTCCCAACCTTTTCAGACTCTTATCACATGCTTGATTAATATATTCAGGACTGTTGTGCAGAGTATAGTTAGTACCATCGAACTGAATTGCACATTTAGTTGCTATAACAACTTTGTCACGAAATGATTTCACCGCTTCGCCAAGTAGCTCCTCATTCTCTCCTTCTTGGTTGCCGTACATATCAGCTGTATCAAAAAAGTTTATTGCATGGTCATTATATGCCGCATTGATTATCTGTAGGGCATCTTGTTTTTTTGCAGGCTTACCATAGAAAGCTGAAAGTCCCATGCAACCATATCCTATTATAGATACTTTAGGTCCGTTTTTTCCAAGTTGGCGAAATTTCATTGTGCGATACCTTTGATAAATTTTTCGTATTAGTAATTATCAGATAAACTAATTGCTGTACATAAAAAAAGCCCCCAGATTATTTCATGATCTGAGGGCTTTTTAGTGTTTTATAAAAACTAAAACTTCAGCTTCGAACCAACTAGAACAACAGTTCCTTTGTTGTTCACAGCAGAAGCTGCTCTGTTAAATTTAAACGGAGAAACTTCTACATAAGTTAAAAGTCCTTCGGCGACTTTATAGTCTGCACCTAGAGATAACATCTTGAATGTATTATATGACTTATCTTGAGATGCCTGAGCAACCGCTTCACCGACATATGCATTTGCGTTTCTAGATTCCATATAAGTTGCGCTCACACCGAATCTATCTTTTTCGTATGCAACACCTGTGGTCCAATGTTTAGAGCCAAATTTCGCTCCTGCTAGTTTAGATTTTGGGCGACCTGTATCCATCCAGTCAGAATAAGAAGCAGCAACCGAGAAGCCTTTGTACTCAACTTTACCGCCTAATAACCAAGCTTTAATGCCTTCTCTATCCGGTTTGCCACTCCCATTTTTAGCTTTCGCTGTTTCTCCTGAAAGAGATAATCCGTAAGCAATATCGTTAACTTTGCCATCGTATCTAATGGTTGCGTCAACAGCGTCCTTAAATCCACTTCCAGTCGTTCTTGTCTTTTTATGAGTTTCTGAAACTGTGCCAAGCAAGCCTGGGTCCACTATGTAACTCACACCAAACTGTAGGCCATTAAATTTCGGAGTGTAGTAAACTAATTTATTTGCACGCGAACTGCACTTACAGAAAGTAGGAAGTCCTGGGGAGAAGACAAAGTATTTATCATTTGCGGCATTATCACCCAGACTATTTAGGTTATTTATGGTATTGCCATTGAAGACTAAGTTGGTGTCTCCATCAATACCTCCAGTTGCACGAGCAATGCTAGAGCCTTGAATCGCCATATTGTGTGAAGCGCTTTTTGTGTTCGCTCCTTCAAATCTACCGAACTTGCTTTCTAAATAAGTATAAACTTCATCAGCATGATTAGTATTGCCATTAGAGCTTGCAGAAGTATCCGCAAAGAGTTTAATCATACCACCATATTTTAGACCATTATGCTTGCCGTCAACTTCCATAGTTATTCTTGTATCATTCACGATTGCGGATTTATGAAGTTTGCTGCCTTTAGCAGTGCTGTCCTTATCTTGAATAGCATCATATGGAGATTTCTGACTTCTATAGAAAACTTGTGTTCCAATTTCTCCACCTAATTTTACTTTAGGTGCTTCTGCTGCAACAGCGCTTGATGCGACAGTAGCCATAAGTGCTGATAATATAAACTTTTTCATATTTGTTTTTTGATTGTTAATTTGCCGCGAATTATATGTACTTAACCTATGAATAAAAAGAGTTTCTCAACGAAAAGCTGGAAATACATCTGTGACTGTAGTTTTTGGGCAACACTCTGAGTTGCTTTAAAGGCGATAGTTTGCTAAACTCACCTAAATTTTTATTTTCAGCATGTCTATTAAAATTGATCAGTATGAGTTGTCTTCTCCTGTAATTCTCGCCCCTATGTCTGGCGTGACCGATAAGCCGTACCGTAAAGTGGTCAGAAAATTTGGCGCGCCACTACTGGTAACCGAGATGATTGCAAGCCGCGCTATGATAGTGCACTCAAAGCAATCTATGCAGAAATGTGAGTTCGACCAAGAGGGCGGCCTGACATCAGTGCAGCTAGCTGGGTGTGAACCAGATATTATGGCAGAAGCTGCAAAGTTAAACGAAGGCTTTGGTGCTAAAATCATCGATATCAACTTCGGTTGCCCAGCAAAGAAAGTTGTAAATAGTTACTCTGGCTCGCACTTAATGCGTGACGAAGTAAAAGCTGGAAAAATTTTGGAAGCAACCGTTAAAGCCGTAAAAATTCCTGTTACCATGAAGATGAGGACTGGTTGGGATCATGACAATAGAAATGCTCCAAACCTTGCGAAAATTGCTGAGGATGTAGGTATAAAAATGCTCACGGTTCATGGTAGAACGCGCTGCCAATTTTATACAGGTTCTGCAGACTGGAGCTTTGTTAGAAAAGTTAAAGATAGTGTAAAAATTCCAGTTGTAGTTAATGGTGATATCAAGTGCATTAAAACTGCAATAACTGCTTTAGAGCAGTCTGGTGCAGATGGGGTGATGATTGGTCGAGGTGCTTATGGTAAGCCTTGGCTAATAAACCAAATCGCTCATTATATTCTTCATAAGGAAGAATTGCCTGATCCATCTTTAAAAGAAAAAATGGATGCGATTTTAGAGCATTATGAAGATAATCTTTCATACTACGGTGAACACACAGGAGTTATGATGTCACGCAAACACCTTGGTTGGTATAGTGCGGGCATGAAAAATTCCGCAGAGTTTAGATCAAAGATAAACAAAATCTCTGAACCTAAAGAAGTCTTGGCTGCTATTAAGGAGTTTTTTGAAGCTGCTTACATCTAATTGCTGATGAGAAGAAGTAATTAATGTGTGCGTTGGGGGGGGGGCGAATTTGCGCCCGAAGCGGTCTTTAAGCAAATTCGAGCACACATTAATAGATTCTTCGAATCCAAGAAGTGCTCTATTTCTTCTACAAATAATCAATTCCTGTCACATTCTGCGCAAGTTGCCCCATGTCTTGTAGAAGGTGATACTCAATACAATCTTTGCCACCAGAAGGAAGGTCATCATTAGCCCATGCTGCTGCTGTTATGCTGCCCATGATTGTTGGAACTATAGACGAAGCTAACAAAGTAATTGGAAGCCAATATTTTGTTGTGCAACTAATACCTTCTGTATCTTGAGTATCTAGCTTATTAAATGCAGAAAAAAATGCTACGATAACCGAAGCACCGACTGCTGCTGCCGAAAAAGACGTCCCACCTATTAGCAATTGATTTATGTAATTTGCGTTATCATAGTTTTCATAGGCATTCGCTCTAGAATCAAAAACTTTGACTAAATCTGATCTAGGGCAAATGTAATCACTAAGCTTCAGCGCTTTCTCTATGTATACGCCGAAATCTTCTTTTAAAGTAGTACATGGATAGTTAATCCCTAAATCAGTAACAATTTGATAGCCTTTGAAATCGCAGCTTTCATGTTCTCTGAACTTACCTTCTCTCCTATCAGGTAAAAAACTCCAACACTGATTAAATAAATGGACGTATTTTCCAACTGATTCCCAAGTTACATCGTTAGGGTAGAGTGTAGTTGTGAGAGTTGTATCAGTTTGATTATTGGTTGTCACAGAAATCGTATTAGGCTGAGTTGTAACTGGCTGCATGTTAATCTCTCTTTTTGTTGATCAAAAACAATAACAAGATACTTTTTTTAATATAAATGAAAAGAGAATTGTGCTAACTACCGCTATTTTTGCCGCAAATTTTGCCGGTTTGAAAAAGCATCAAAGCCATCTTCAATGCTGCACTACAAGGAATCCAACTCATAACTTTTGCCGATATTTTTGCCGATGCTGCTGCCAGTAAATTACGCAGCTCTATCCAAATCTGGAAGCATGCCTAGCGCACGTTTGTACATGATTAGTAAGGTCTCTTGTTCATCCAATTCGTCCTGATCCATTTTCCTTTCTTTAACAATCTGACGGATAATTTTGGGCTCAAAGCCATTTCCTTTAGCTTCAGCAAAAGCTTCACGTATATTTTCAGCAACTTCTGCCTTCTCTCTTTCTAGTCTTTCTATTTTTTCAATATATTGTTTTAGTGCATCACCTGCAACGCCACCAACATTAACCATAAGTACTCCTAATTATAAAATTTGCTTTCTTTGTATCTCGATAATGCAAATCTTATAATCACTCCAACAACTGCAGTCAAGGGAAGAGCTACTAAAACACCAACAAAACCCATTAATGCCCCACCTGAAAACAAGCCGAAGATTATCCAAACAGGATTTAATCCAACGCTTTTTCCAATTAATTTCGGCGTTAAGAAATTCCCTTCTATAATTTGTCCCAAAACAAATATACTGGCTACGGCTAAAACCGGGCTTAGTTCACCGAATTGAATTGCGGTTACGATTATGCACAAGACTGCGCTAAATATAGCCCCTGCATATGGTACAAAAACCAAGAGACCGCTTATAAAGCCTAGTGCCATTCCAGATTCTATTCCTATAATTGATAAGCCAATGGCATAATATATTCCAAGTATGAAGCATACCAACGATTGTCCGCGCAAATAACCAGACATGGTTGTATTAATTTCGATGATTAATTTTTTTGCAGTAGAACGGTGCTTTTTAGGGATTAAATTATGACATGAGTTTGTAAAAGATTCCCAACTAAGTAACATGTAGAAGGTTACGATCGGAGTAATAAAAATAATTGCTAGAATATTAACTGCGAGTATCCCAGAGAGAAAAATATTAGCAAGAACTTGCCCAACAAATGAAAGGATATTTCCTGAGAAATCGCTTAAAGAGTTCTCTGCTTTTTCTACAAAATGAGGATCTATAGTTTTAAGTTTGGCAAATGTTCCTGCAGATAGAACTTTAATCTCCGAGCTGTGAGCTGAAATCCTGTCAATTAATACCAAGCATTGTTTATAAATTACTGGTATTAAAGTAAATGATAAAAATACCACAATTAAAAACAGGAATGAAATGCTTAATAGTGTTCCAATGCTTCGTGGAAATTTAAAACGCTCAAATCGTAAAACAACTGGTGCTAAGAAATATGAAAATACTAGAGCTACTACGAATGGTGTCAAAATGTCATTTACTAGATAAAGAAAATACACAATTCCTGTTATTGATAAGAAAAGGTATAATAAGGTTTTATCAATTTTCTGCATCTTCAAATCCTAAAATGATATAATATTCATATTCTAGGAAATAGAATGAAATCTCAAGAGATATTGTGTTGAAAAAGTTTTAGAGCAGACGCCATTGCTCTGGATGCGTAGGGTTTTTTATCATATAAAGCAGTGGCAACATCTAGAGCTGTATTTCTATTTGAATCACAGACCCATAATGCTTCTCTAAAATCAGATTTGCTACTTGCCAGTTCAATAACTTGTACGAGCAAATCAATTTTGCAACATGAGGTGAGTAAATGAAGCACCGATTGGTTTGTACTAGCGCATAAAGTTAGCAGACTTTTAAATACACTATTAAGTTCAATTGGTAGGGTGCTAACTCCTAAATTAGAATTTGCTGTGAGAAATTTTTCAATCAACTCATGTGATAAGCGAATACATGGAGATAGATCTTTATCAGAAATGAGTAAGTTAATTGCAGTCGTTGCTCTATCTACTAATTCTTTGTGATCGCAATTATTTTCATCGACCAATAAATCTAAGTAAGCCTCAAAAAAATCACTAATAGCAGGAGCAAAGCTTGGATGTCTTGTTACTTGTGCTCGAAGGTTAGAGACTATAACCTGCGGGGTATCGCTCATTATAACTTGCGCTGGAGAAACCTTCATAAATTTATTAGTTTCCAGCTGTGTATCGCAACTCCCTAGCTCTTAGAAGAATTTTATCTAGAATTTCTTGTGCAATTTTTGGGTCTGTATCAGCTTCTACCCAATTTTGACCAACTTGTTTTTGTTTGAATGCAGAGACTTTTAGCGCGTCCGATCTAAGTTCAGTTCCTGTAATCAAAATATTTAATTTATAACGTTCTTTGGATTTTGGATTCATCTTGTACCAGTCGGTCAGAATTGTTCCACCAAATGGGTCTGCTGATAGCAACGGCATGAAGTACACAGTATCTAAAGTTGCACGCCATAAGTAACCGTTTACGTTTATGCCTTCTGTAGCAGCATTTTTCTTTTTGCCACCCACAACTACTAAGCCATCTTCACCAGTGAGTTTGCCAACTCTTTCTTCTTCAACTTCTTCACGTGATTTTGGATACGTCTCATCAGGGTTGCCACCTCTTAAAGCTCCGCAAGCTGATAAAGATATTAGGGACAAAGCAATGATAACATTTCTGAACATAAAAAAAGAGGATGTGTTTTTCACATCCTCTTATACATTTTATCTCTCAAATAGTCAATTAGAACAGAAGTCTTGTACCGCCCATGAATACAAAACCTTTGTCTTTTGAGCCAGTCGATTCTTTAAACTCAAAGTTAGATATTCCAACGTACGGTAAGAACCCTGGAGCGAGTTTGTAGTCAACGTCCAATACAATGTTTCTCAAGTTATTAGTTCTGAAATCAGCAAAATCGGCCTTCGTAACTTGGTTGGCAGCAATAGCTTGAGACAAATCAGATTTAGTTGTAATGGCTTCAAGCCCACCAGCTTTTCGGCTTCCCATATAAGTTAGTGATGTGCCTATTTTTTCGTACTCATAGCCAACGCCTAAGGTCCAATATTTAGCCTCTTGTTTCGCACCAGCAACGGGATTTTTTAAAGTGAAAGATTTCCCCCAGTTGCCATAAGTGCCGCCCAATTTAAGTTTGTCATTATATACAAAAACTAAGCCAGCTTCCATTGCTTTTAAATCGTTGATAAGAGAGTTTTTAGCTCTGCCAACTTCTCCAACCAAGCTTGTTCTAATTTTCAAATTTTTAGAGGCATCAATATCATACGTAGCACCTCCGCTGAATATATCTTTAAACGACGCAGGATTTAATGCTCTTTTTGCGTTAAATGCTGGGCCTGTGCTTTTTCCAGCTAATCCAGAAATTGTACCTGTGCTATCCATATCAGGAATAAAGCTTATGCCTAAAGTTAAATTTTTGACAGGCTTAGTGAAGAACGAAGCTTTTGGGGCATCAGAATAGTGATTACCAGAATAGTTTGAAGGTAAGTTTGGTGATACAACAAATTCCACGCCACGAGTTTCAAAACTTCTAAGATTATTGCGCAAAGAATCTAGTGTGACCGAAGATTTATTAGCAACGTTTGTGGTTTTATATGTCCGATCAGAAACCCATTGTGACCAGAAGCCATCAACACCCCAGGTGCCACGATTAAAGAATGTTAAATCCATTTCAAATAAGCCGCCAGCACCTGGCATATTACCCATTTCAAAGCGGCCAACTTTATCATGCTGTAAGAACATCATGGTTTTGTCACCGTGTGATGTTTCTTTGTTTGTTGCATCAGATGTATCGGCATGTAATCTTATTAGACCGCCGTATTTGAGGCCTTGGCCTGTCTTGCCATCGATATTGATGTCAAGCACGGTATCATTAACTATCGCAAATTTATGAAGCTGAGTTTGAGGGAGTGAGGGATTTGTTGTCCTATAATTTTCCTTTTGCTTAACGTACCCAGCCATAGTGTCCAAGCGCCCACCTAGTGTAACTTTGGGAGCCTCTGCTGCATTAGCAATAACTGGTAAAGCTACTAAGATTGTAGAAATTAACAATTTTCTCATGTCTATCCTTATAATTTTGATGACATAGAAATATAGTTTTTTGAGATAAACTCAAGCAAAATAAAAAAACATGTTTTAGTTAATAAAAAAAGCCCCACTTGAATAGGGGCTTTTAATTATAAATCAAGTTATTACTTAAATAAATTTCCTTCTTGCTGCGCGGATAGCTTTTCTAATTTGCACAGGGTTTGAACCGTTGCCACTTCTTCTGCTAATTAAAGCTCTTGAAGGAATAAGGACGCTATAAATCTCATCTGTTATTTTTGGCTCGATTTTTTGCAGTTCTTTGATCTCAAGTAGGGATAACTTCTTGCCTTTCTCAATCGCGTATTCGATGATTTTACGAGAAGTATCTTGTGCTTTAGTTAAATTACATCCTGCATTCTGTACTAACCAATCTACCAAATCAATCGCTGTTGAGAAGCTATGGCTTGCTGCTTCCTTCATCTTTTTACGGTTGGTTGTAAAGTCTGCAACGATTGCTGCCATGGTATTCGCACAGTTCAAAATAGTGTCGTAACTATCTACTACTGGTTCAGTGATTTCTCTGTAATCATTCGAATATTCTAAAGGAAGGGCTTTGGTAACAGTTAAAACAGCCATCAACGCACCAAACACACGACCAGATTTTGCACGTATCATTTCTAATGCTTCAGGATCTCTTCTGTAAGGCGTGATATTGTTTTGAGTCACAAAGGCATTCGAGAATTCGATATAATCACTTTCTGAACTATGCCAACGCACCAACTCTTCAGCAAGCCTTGAAAGGTTTGTTGCAACAGAAGCCGCAACTGATAAAAACTCAACTGCAAAGTCTCTTGAGCAAATTGCGTCAACTGAGTTGTTGCAAGACTTAGAAAATCCAAGAATTCTAGCGACCATATCGCGATTAACATTGAATGATGCGCCAGCAATTTCTCCAGACGCATAAGGTGAATCATTCATACGTTCTCTTGCATCTGCAATCCTTGCTCTATCGCGACCGAACATATTTACGTAGGCCATTAAGTGCTGACCTAATGATGCAGGTTGAGCAAGTTGAGAGTGAAGATTCCCAGGGAATATTGCTTTTACATTTTCCTCAGCCTTGTCAATTAGTGCTGCTTGTAAATTTTGTACTGATGCATCTAAAGAATTATACGCATCTCTAACCCATAATCTTAAATCTCCAGCTAGTTGATTGCCTTCAGCGCGTGCTGTGTTTAGAGTGTCAACTAATTTAGGCGCTGTTTCTTTGATTTTTGCTTCAATTGTTTGGTAAATATCTTTTGAAGATTCGTTGAAGACGAATTTGCCATCAATAATATCTTTCTTCATTTTATCAAGAGCGGTTGTCAGTGATTCTGCTTCAGATCCGCTAATTATATTTCTTTTAGAATGCATTCTAAGTTGAGCTTTGATTGACTCAATAGCTACTGCGTAAAGTCTTTTATCGAACAAGATTGTTGAATTGATTTTTTGAGTAAGTTCATTTGCGCCATTAGCAAAATGACCACCCCATAGAGGGCTTGAGAAGCCCTCTACTTTAGCAATCGTAGATGAGAGATTGTCATTGCTGCTTAGTAAGTTATCTCCTGTGTGATCAAGATTCGCAATCTTTTTTATTGCCATAATTCTATTACCAATTAGATTGAATGTTAAAATTTTGTTAAACTATATATAATATTATCTCAAATAACAAGATGCAATTTTTCACATTATACAGGGTTTCTATTTTCTTTTTTGTTCTTACGGCATCTTTATCCCAAGTATTTTTTAAAAACATTGCTTTTGCACAGCCTTCGATTTTGCAAATTGATAAAACAACAAAGCCAGCGAACGAACTTGTAGATCAAATTTTTTCCACTTTGTATGAAGATCCTGCCTTAGAACCGAATATTGAATTTTATGACTACAACGATCTTTCTTTAAATCTCAAGGACTTCCGCAACAATTTTGTCGTGCTATATTTCTGGGCAACATGGTGTAACACGTGCGCTCAAGAAATGCAAAGCATGACAAAGATGGTTGAGCAACTTGAGTTTCAAGACGTTAAGGATGTTGTTATTCTTCCGATATCAATTGATTTTAAAACCAACCAGCAAATCTCCGAATTTTATAAGAAAAACAAACTACTCAAACTTCGAATGTTCAAAGATAACAATAAACAACTTATGTCTTCGTTAAGTGTTACATCGCTACCTACAACATTTTTGATTAATAAGGATGGCTATATAATTCAAGGTTTTGAGCAGTCTATTAATTGGAATGATAAGTATTTGATTAAAAAGCTCTTAGAAATTAAAGGGCCATACGTTCCCACGGCTCCAATTGTGAACGTAATTCAAAATGCCAACGAGTCCAAAAAAGAGGGTGACACGACTGCACAAAGTAATATAATTCCTGAAGTACAAAAAAAGAAAACACCAACAATAATTAATTAATATGACAAATAAACCATCTGTTTCAATCAAAAAACTCCCAAATTTAGGAGAACTTCCTTTGCCGTCTTATGCAACTATTGATAGTGCAGGCATGGATCTAACTGCGGCAATTGATGCGGATGTGGTGCTTAAACCTTTTGAGAGGAAGGCGATTCCAACAGGTATTGCAATTGGTCTTCCTGAAGGATATGAAGCGCAAGTTCGTCCTCGTTCAGGCTTAGCGTTGAAAAGCGGCATCACAGTTGCAAATGCTCCTGGTACAATTGATGCAGATTACAGAGGAGAAGTTTGTGCAATCCTAATTAATTTAAGTGATCAGGATTTCGTAATTTCTCGAGGGATGCGTATTGCGCAGATGATCGTTGCGCCATATTCTAGAGTATCGTGGAATATCGTTAGCGAACTTTCTGAAACAGCTAGGGGTGCTGGTGGTTTTGGTTCTACAGGAATTAAGCAAGCAGCTAACTCTTAGTTTCTAAATACTGTTACATTACTAACTTACGCATGGGGGGATATGGCGTATTTTAAGATTAACACTCAGAACGTGCATTTTAGTTTCATAGCTCAGCTTCATAATGGGACGCAAATTCATTTTGGTTTTTCTCCAAGAGGCGGCTCTGCAGGGCAAGAAAAATATAATGAAGTTCTTAAAGTACTTACTCATAATATTGGACACACAGGAACTCTCGGGTTTTTAGGAGCTATGATAACTTTGAACATAGGTTTTACATATAAATTTCCTATGATAGGTATGGCCACTTCAGCTCTTTTCTTAAATGAAGTTAATAAGTTTATTACTAGTAGAGATGGTAAAGGGGTTGTGCATCACGAATCGAAAGTTTTAGATTATGAGCATGATGCATACAGTCTCACACTATCACTAGAACAGGAAGAAATATTGTTAAGTTTTATCAACCACCGTACAAATAATTGCCCAAAATATGAAGTCTATCAATATAATTGTGCTTCATTTGTTCGAGAAGCTTTTTGCGAAGTTTATCCCACTGACTGTGAGTCTTTTAAAGGCATTGTATTCAACCAAATTTATGAGAATCCAACTATAAGTAACTTGGTAGCTGCAGCTTTTCTTAATGCTATAGGGGCTTTGGATTAATGCTCGGTAAATTTAATGCTTATAGAATTTTCAGAGACTTTGATATTGCAAGTGCCTCCAATAGGAAAAGTAAACATTGGCATTGTGTGACCAAAATCAACATTCGCAATAACCGGAATATTTTTCAATTCTTGTTTTGATTTTATAATTAGCTTTAACTTCTCTAAAGTCATGCCATATTTATTTTCAAATCTCCCAATCACTAAAGCTTTAATACCTTCAAAATTTGGTTGATGGATTAAAGATTGCAAGTCCCGATCAAACTCAAATACGCAACAATCTCCAGCGATAGCATCAGCCTCAATAAATAGAATTTTACCACCTAGAGATGGCATGTATTCAGTACCATGCAATAACTGGAGCGTGCATAAATTCCCACCAATTATAGTGCCAGTAGCTTCACCAGCATTAATCACAATATGACCTTTATTTTTATGGAATACTCGGTTTGTTTGGTCTTTAAACCACTCGTCATCAGACCATGAATCGGATGCTTTTATCTCAATTGGCTTGTCGTCAAAGAATATTTGACTGAAGTAGTTAGCACAATATTCAAAGCCTTCTTTCATAGCAAAGGAGCTGAAGCTAGGTCCTGAATAAGTGACAAGTCCGCTCTTATGATAAATTGCATTTTGTAGTGCCGTAATATCAGAATAGCCGCAAAAGATTTTTGGATTTTGTTTTATTAAATCATAATCGATATATTTTAATAGCTGGTTGGAGCTAAAACCTCCAATCACGGCCATAATAGCTTTTACGTTTTTGTCCAGGAAGGCTGCATGCAAGTCTTCTATTCTAGAATTTATACTCGAACTACCGAATGAATCTCTTTCATTTACATTTTTTCCAAATGACACTTTTAAACTCAGTTTCGATATGGCTTTAATTGATCTCTTAATATTTCCTTCTGAAACAATCTTTAAGCTGGAGGCGGGGGCGATAATTCTTACCTCATCACCTTTTACCAATTTACTTGGGAATATTGTCACATGGCCTCACTCAATTCAGGAAAATATTTGAAAACTTGAGGGGATGTTTTTCCCTGCTTTTCTAATTTATAAAGCTCAGTATATTTTTTTACACGCTCTAAGTATACTTCTGGTTTTCTCATTAGAGGGTCATTTTTATGAAGCTCGTATATCGTTTTAAAGGCTTCTGCCCATGTGCCATAGGTGGCTTGCGAACATAAGCCATCAGAACCATATTTCTGACGATAATTAAGTAAAGTTTGAGAGAGGTGAATAAAGCCATGCTCATCTAACATTGCTAGCTGCATAATGTATTCTAGATCTTCAATTGCGATACCAGTGGTCCATTTTGCTTTGTTGATAAACGGCTCACGTTTATGAAAAATCCCAGTGTAACTTTTTACATTCCAGTCATAAAAATCTTGTAATGTAATCACATCTTTTTGTGTATCTTGATCTATTTTAAAATGAGTGGTTATCGAGTCAGCATTTAAAAACTCTATGCTTCTGTTATGATTATAAACGCCCCATGTTTTGTCTTTATTTCTTTCAAGTAATCTATGAATGGCAGAGAGGGCATTAGGATATAATTCATCATCACTATCAAGGTATAGGATAATATCGCCTTTAGATGAACTAAGTCCATTATTTCTAGCAGCAGCAGTTTTTTGGTTCTGCTGATAGATATATTTGATTCGGTGGTCATCTTGAAATTCAGCCATTAATTTTGTGGTGTCATCTGTCGATCCATCATCAACAATAATAAGTTCCCAGTTGGTAAAGGTCTGATTCTTTATTGAAAGAATTGCCCTCCAAAGAACATATGCCCTATTGAATGTCGGTATGATGATAGAAAATGTTGGGTTGTTCATATTATTAGCTATGCTGTTGAATACAAATAGTATTTTTGCTTATCTCCTTTTTAAAGGTGTCTGAGCAAGTATTCCAATTAATTATGTCAACCTTATAGGGTAGATCCGATTCTTCGAAATCTGCATCTAAGTGATCTCGAATATTATATGGAATGTCAGCCGTGAAATATAAATCAAGGTCAGATAATTTTTTAGGCTTGCCGTTCACTCTTGAGCCAAATGCATAAAAAGAATATGGATATTTTTTTAATATATCCTGTACGATCTTCAGGTGCTTCTCATCAATTATAAGCATGTTATTTATCAAGGGTTTTTAAAAGTTTGGTAAGTTCTGTTGAGAATGATGGAAATACAGAAATTACCGCTTGTGCTTCTTCTTCTTCGTAAGTATGAACAGTAAGATTTCTTTTTTTCAAAAACTCAAACCACATCTCTGGATCGTCAATCAGTTGTTCTAATGCTGCCATTCTTAAAACTTCCCTTGGAGAATTCGCAATACTACCACGAGCTTCTAAATGTCTTTTTAAAATCTTCCAAGAAAGTTCAAAGCAGTATTCAAAAGCTTGAATAGCACCAGCTCTATCCTGTTCTGTTTTTAAATTCTTTCTGAATTCTTCAAACTTTGAGAAAGCTTTAATAAGAGGATCTATATTAATTTTATTAATAGTCATAATATATTTTGTAGAATGATTAATCAAATCTACACTAATTCATTTCAATTTTCCAACTCTGTATTGCTTCAACTGCTCTTTGTGAAAAAACTTCTTTGCGGTTGTGAATTTTTTTGGCGCTGGCTAAGGGTGGAAAAAGACCATAATTTATGTTCATGGGTTGGAATGTATCTACATTAGCTTCGCCAGTGATATGTGATAACAATGAACCTAGAGCTGATTCTCGAGGCGGCATAATGAAATTTTTTTGTTGTGCCTCATAAGCTGTAAACATTCCTGCCAGTAAGCCGCAAGCTGCGCTTTCTAAATATCCTTCAACACCGGTGATTTGCCCTGCAAATCGTAAATTAGGTTTTGATTTTAAACGCAACTGGTTATCTAAAAGTATAGGACTTTTTATGAATGTGTTTCTATGAAGTCCGCCAAGTCTTGCGAATTCTGCATTTTCAAGGCCAGGAATTAATTTGAGAATTTTTTGCTGATCCCCGTACTTGATCTTTGTCTGAAAGCCAACGATGTTGTAGAGCGTTCCAAGTTTATTGTCTTGGCGGAGTTGGACTACTGCATAAGGTTTTTCGTTTGAATTAGGATTAGTTAATCCTACAGGCTTCATTGGTCCAAATCGTAAAGTTTCTTTTCCTCTAGATGCCATTACTTCTATCGGTAAACACCCATCAAAGTACGGAGTGTTTTTCTCCCATTCTTTAAAGTCAGTTTTTTCAGATGCCAGTAGCGCATCAATAAATGCGTAGTATTCCTCCTGTGAGAATGGGCAGTTGATGTAATCTTTACCATCGCCCTTATCGTAACGCGACTGAAACCATGCCTTAGAAAAGTCTATAGAATCTTTATAAACGATTGGGGCTATAGCATCAAAAAAAGCCAAATATTCTTCGCCTGTTTCTTTGAGAATTGCTTTTGACAATGGGTCAGATGTTAAAGGGCCGCTCGCCACAATTGTTAAATCATCAGTGAAGCTCGAGATTTCTTCTCTCTTGATTTCAATGAGAGGGTGTGATTCCAAATTCTGTTGTACCAAAGCCGAAAAGCCATGGCGGTCTACTGCTAGCGCGCTTCCCGCTGGAATTCTACTTTTATCGGCACAGTGCATTATTAATGAATCCAACTCACGCATTTCATGATGTAGTAGGCCTACAGCATTTGTGATGTCGTCAGAACGAAAAGAATTGGAACAAACTAACTCTGCAAGATGATCTGTTACATGCGCCTCAGTTTTTCTAACGCCGCGCATTTCAAATAGGGTAACTTTTACTCCACGTTTGGCTAACTGCCAAGCAGCCTCACTGCCGGCAAGTCCACCGCCGATAATTGTCACCCTAACTGTTGACATATTAGTTGATTACTTTTTGCCTTTTGCAGGTGCGGCAGCAGGTGCAGCTTTTGCTCCAGCTGCTGGTGCTGCAGTAGTTTCTGTAGTTGCAGCAACAGCAGGCTGATCAGATTCTTCAGTACGTCCTGTAATTGATACAACTGTAAAGTCTGCTTTATCAACAGGCTTAACTCCTTCAGGGAGTTTAATTTTGCTGATGTGTAAATTGTGTCCGATCTCTAATGTCGATACATCCACTTCAATATGGTGTGGGATGCTAGAAGGATGGCATTCAAACATAACTGTTCTATGTACTATATTAACAACGCCACCACGTTTAACGCCTGGAGATTTTTCTTCTCCAACAACCTTGATTGTAACGCCAACTTTAACAAGTGTGTCTTTGCCTATTCTTAGGAAGTCTATATGCTCAGGCATATCTGTAACAGGGTGTAACTGGATTTCCTTAGGAAGAGTCGTGATGGTTTTACCGCCAACAACAATCTCAACCAACCTTGTTCTGAATCCGCCTTTTTTAATTTCTGCATCTAATTTATTGGCGTGAAGATTAAACATTAATTGTCCTTCCTTGCCACCATACATGATGCATGGAACTAGGCCTGCTCTTCTAGCAGCGCGTGCCGAACCTTTGCCAGCCGCCTCTTTAATATTAGCTTCAAATCTTAATGTCTCTGTCATTGCCATAACCTTTTAAATTCTATTTATTCAAACAGACTAGATACAGATTGCTCTGTGGCTATTCTATTTATTGCTTCAGCGAAAATCGGTGCGATAGATATCACTTTTATCTTGCTACTACCTGCCAATTTCTTCTCATTGGAAATTGTATCGGTAATGTAAAGCTCAGAAAGATCTGAACTTTCAACCCTTTCAACTGCACTTGATGTTAATACGCCATGCGTAATAAATGCACGCACACTTTTGGCTCCGTTCTCCATTAATGCTTTTGCTGCGTTACATAGAGTGCCCGCAGAATCTACTATATCATCGATTATAATGCAATCTTTTTTATCAACATTCCCAATGATATTCATCACTTCTGATACCCCTGGTTTCTCTCTTCGTTTGTCTACTATGGCCAAATCGGCGTTTAGACGCTTTGCTAGAGCCCTAGCCCTTACTAAGCCTCCTATGTCTGGAGATACTACCAAGAATTGCTTGCCTCCCAAGTTTTCCTTAATAAAATCATCAAAAACTGGGGTGGAAAAGAGGTTATCTACTGGAATATTAAAGAATCCTTGGAGCTGGCCAGAATGGAGGTCCATAGTTAAAACCCTGTTAGCCCCTGCAGAGGTTAATATATCGGCTACAAGCTTAGCAGAAATTGGGGTTCTGGAATATGGTTTGCGATCCTGTCTGGCGTAGCCATAATATGGTATTACGGCTGTAATACGCTTTATTGAGGCTCTTTTTAGAGCGTCCAGCATTATAAGTAGCTCCATTATGTGGTCATTAGCAGGTGCTGAAGTTGGTTGAATGATAAAAATATCTTCACCTCGCACAGATTCATCTATTTCTACAAAAGTTTCATTGTCCGAAAACTTCTGAACTTTAATATTTGTGAGTGGGATTTTAAGGATTTTAGAAATCTTTTGGGCGAGGATAGGATGGCTTGTTCCAGCAATCAGTTTCATAATGGTTCCAAACAGTTAGTTTGGAATTACATCTAATATCATTTAGATGAAAAAAGCAATATTATACCCAGAAAATAAATATATGACTTGTATGGATATTTTTAAAACAAAATGTAGAGTTCATACTCATTGATAACTATTGTGTAATCTATAATCTAGCACCTAGCTGACTTAGAACTCTGCCAGCTGTATATGCTCCTATTTCGCCGCATTCTTTTAGACTTTTGCCGTGGGTGAATCCGTACAAAAAGCCGGCTGCAAATGCATCGCCCGCACCAGTGGCATCTTTTAACTTTTTAACTCTAGGTGGAGAAATATGAATCACATTGTCTTTAAGTACAATTACTGCTCCTTTTTTTCCTAAGGTAATAACAGAGACAGACTTGTATTTTTGAAGTTCTTTAATAACTTTTGAAATATCGTTTTGTGCAAACAGCGCTTTGTACTCACCATCATTGCCGAATAAAATATCTATATCACTCATCAGTTGTAATAGATCTTCACGATTCTTTTTTACAACAAATTCAGCTGAAAGAGTAAAGGCGTTTAGTCCTCCATGTTCATGCATTTTTTTAAATGAAGTTTTAACAACATCAGTCATTTCTGCGTTGTCCCATAAGAAAGCTTCGGTGAATAAAATTTTATATTCCTCCAATGCATCATAATTAATATCGTCATGCGTAATATTGTCAGCTGAGCCTATGTAAGTAAACATTGTTCGGTCTGCATCTGGGGTGATAAATATATAGCTTTTACCACTAGGCTCATCAAGGTTCTTAGGTTGATTCAGATGTTCTACATTTATATTTCGCAAACTATGGTTGAATTGGTGTCCAACCTCGTCGTTAGATACTGTACCCAAAAATCCTGATTTCCCTCCAAGCGCAGAAATATTGGCAACCGAGTTGGCAGCAGCTCCACCAGCAGAAACTTTGGTTGGTTTTAGAGACTGCATCTTTGTTGCAACGTCTTCATTAATTAGAGTCATCAAGCCTTTCTTGAGATTGAAGGGCTCTAAATGCGCCGCAAGCTCTTGATCAGTACACTCAAAAATAGAATCATAAATCGCATTCCCGATGGCTATTACATCTCTTTTTTTTTAAACTGACCAGCACTCAGTCTTCTAGGGTCATCTTTAAGAATTACGTAGTTCACAACTTTTTTCACACCTTTGACTGAGCTTGCAATTTTAAGAGCTTTATCTAACTCGGCTTGGTTTTGGGCTACGCCAATTAGATAGACTACGGAATTGTTTGCATCGACAGTATAGTTTACAGACCTAAGATCTTTTTCTAGAAGAAGTTTGCTTCTGATGGTATTAGCAATGAAAGAATCTTTTGTATAATCTTTTAAATCTTTTGGGGAAGTGACAATTTCATTTAGAACTTCTTTAACGCCACGAACCGCCCAAGCCATTTTAACGGCTTCGTCAGCAAACTTTTGATCTGTTACACTGCCAGTTAGCAAGACCCTGCCTTCGTGTGCAGTGACGCTAATTCTGCCAAGCATTTCATTGAAGTCTTTTTGTATAAAATCTTCTTTGATTTTGAGAACAATTACTGCATCGTCCATTGTGTCGCCAGTACTTCTTTCATCAGCCAGTGTAGTCCCAACTACTGCGGATGAAGCTGCCACAATTGGGGCGCAACCAGTTATAATTGGAATTAGAGAAAGTGCGGTGATTTTTTTTAAGTATGCTTTCATAAACTCGATACCTCTACTCATCTATTAATGTCTTTTTAGCAATTATTATTTTTTGTGCAAGATATTTTGATCCGCCTACATCAGGATGATTTTTTTTCATAAGAGTATTAAAGGCAGTTGTAATATCTTCTTTCGTTGCTAAATCATGTACTCCTAAGATTTCTTTTGCTTCTTCTTTTGACATGTATGAGCTATCCTTTCGCATATTTTTTGCAAAGAAAGCAAATATCAAAATAAAGAAAATAAGGCTGAATAAAATATATATCATTAGCGTGACCTACTCCTAGCTATATAAACATAAATTAAACATATGAGTGCAATTATTAGTGAAATTTGCAAATTCTCACTTGTACTATGTATTAAAAAAGTGCATGTGGCAATTAATGCCAAGCCAGATAGAGCTTTTAATTTTATCGTAGTAAAGGATTTAAAACCACAGAAGAAAATGGTTGTATATAGTAAAAGATAATTGAGACTTGCGATCTCTGCTAAGGCATCGTCTTCAAGATTGCTAATGAACATTAATGATCCTAAGAGAGCGTAAACAATAAACTGAGCCGCAATACCGCCTATGGGTATGTGGGTAGAGTTATTTATTCTGCCGAAAATTGATGGTAATACGTGGTCTTTTGATAATGCATAAATTAATCTAGAAGTTCCCATAACCCATGCGTTGCTACCCAAGAATAATAAGAATATAGCAATACATGCACCTACTGTACCAGCACTAGTCCCAAAGGATTGGCTTAGCAAAGCTGACATAATAGTAACACGCTCATCAATTTGATCTGGGGTCATGACTAAAATTACAGTGACAACCAGCGCTAGATAGAACAGCGCTATCAGTGTTAGAGCAATTCTAATTGCTCTGCGATAGGTTTTGCTTGGGTCTTTTACCTCTTCAGCCATTGCAACTACATTTTCCCAACCTGTCACTGAATAGAAGCACAACACTGAAGCTGCTAAAATAGAGCTATATCCATTTGGGATAAAAGGGTCAAGATTCTGTATGTTGAAGCTAGGAACAGAGCCCACAACAACAATTGAAACTATTCCAATTAGTAGAAAAACACATAGAGTTTGTAGGTTACTAGAGAGTCCAATGTTAGCCATGTTAAATAAACAAGAAAGACCCATAACCGCTAGGGCAACTAAATATATATAAGGTTGAACTGAAATAGAAAACAATTCGCATATGTAGCCTGCTGAGGTATAGCCCAAAAGAAAATTCCCAACCATTGCGGAGAAGACTAAGAATAATGCCATTGATCTGCCAAACTTTAAAGTTGTAGAATCTTCAATGAATTTTTGTATTGTGCCGCTGACTTGATATCTTTGTGATATGTGAGCAAAAATCATTGCAAATGGATATGCTAAGAGCAAGGCAATTAACCATGAGGCAATGGAAGCAGGTCCTGCGATACGTGCAGCTAATATCGGAACGATGAAAATACCAGCTCCAACAACTGTTGAAAAATAGTATGCTACAAGATTTAGTGTAGTGATTTCTCGCGAAAGCTTACTTTTGCTCATTAAGATCGCCATTTAATAATTGTTTAAACCATGATATGTTTAACATATTAGCTAGGAAATGCATATCGTTTTATGAAGGATAAATTTGAGCAGTTAAAGTTCAGGTCCAAAGACCTAATAGATGGGGTGACGGAAAAGTCGAAAGATATCGCCCCCAGCTTTTGGGCTCTCAAAAAAGCATATCGAGTTGTAATTGTTATACTTTTGGTGATTACGCTATGGATGTTATCTGGGATATTTCACAGCAAACCCAAGAGTAGTAATGGTGAAAATGCGCAAGTGATGGTTAAAGTTTTTAACTCTCAAGCTTCTGAAAGACAAAAAGTACTCTTACTTAATGCAGTTACTAAAGCTTCAAAAGAAATTACTATTAAGGCTGAAACAGAGGGTGTTGTAACGGAGATACCTGTGGTTGAGGGGCAGTTTCTAAAGAAGGGTGATGTAATAGCAAAATTAGATGAAAGAAATCATCAAAAGCAACTTGAGCAAGCCGAAGCTGAGTACAACAGACAATTCTTAAGTTATAAAGCGACTAAGGCAACTTTTGATCAAAAATTAAGTTCCCCAATTTCACTTGCAGAAGCCATCGCTAGATTGAAAGCTGCCGAAGCACAATTAAAACTAGTAAAGGATGAGATTGATAAAACTGTTTCAAATGCTCCAACAGATGGTTTTGTTGATACTATTTTCGTTGAAGAAGGTGATTTTGCAGCGGTTATGCAGAGCAGCAAAATAGCAACGTTTTTGGTTTTAAATCCAATTGAAGTTATAGCTCATATTCCTGAGCGAAATGTTCATGAAGCCCAAGCAACTAAAGAAGCTGTCATTATACTATCTGGTGGTAAAGAAGTTGTAGGAAGCGTCAATTTTATTAGTAAAGCAGCAGATGAAAATACTAGGACATATAAACTACAAGTAAGTATGCCTAATGATGATTATAAAATTCTCAGTGGGCAGACTGTGAAGATAAGAATACTGCTAGATAAAGTGCTTTCCCATCATATACCTAGGTCTGCATTGTTATTAGATATCAAGGGAGATATTTCAGTTAAGACTGTTGATGCTGATGATAAAGTGAAGAGCATTAAAGTAGAAATTATAGATGAGGATAATGACGGATTTTGGGTTGCTGGCTTGCCAGAAAGTGTAAAGATTATTACACTCGGTCAACAATATGTTGTTGAAGAAGAAAAAGTAAAGGTTAATGACAAAGTCTCATAGAGCCAAGTTCTATAATATCAGCTTTGCTGAAGATTTTTTAGCTGTGCTTTCTAATCATTTGTTAGATGAAGGCTTTGATTATAACGATCTTGTAGTATTGCCAACCCAAAGAGCTTGCAGAAAGCTGGAAAGATATTTCTTTGATAATCGAAAAGAGAATTTGTTTACTCTACCACAGTTGACGACTTTTGCTGATTTAGTAAAGAATCCATATTTGATTTTAGAGTCATGTACGGATTTGGATATAAATCCCGTCTCAGTTGTTTCGAGCCACTCCTTATACTTTATTATTAGTAAAATTTTGAAAGAGCTGGGGCTAGCAAATTCTTTAGTTAATGATGTAATAAGTTTTGCAAATAAATTTTATACATTTGCAGATGATGCAAATAAGCTATCGGAATCAGTTGAGAAAAAACTTCTGCTCGCTCTAGAGGCAGAGTTGAAGAATCGTGAATTGGTTCTTGAGACTCAGGCTAGAAAAATAATGTCTGCCAGAATTTCTAATGCCTTAGAGATTTCAAATCAAAAAATTCATCTGATCTGTCCCGTAGAAAAAATACCTTATACACGTCAGATGATTAAAAAATTTGGTAAGCTTCAAAATACTTCCATATATTTTCAAGGACTAGATCAGGAGCTGAGTACAGAAATTTGGCAAGGGTTGGATGAGTCACACCCACAGGTGGCATTTAAAGATCTGTTAGAAGATTTGGAATTAGATAGAAAAGACATTGTGAATATAAATCCAGTACAGAATTCGGCACTTGTGCGCGAACTTTTTGCTCCAAATAATCAGATTCATTTATGGAGAGAAAAAGACATATCTATCAATTCAGTCACAGCGATAACTTGCGAGAGTGAGCACCAAGAAATTACTATTATATCTTATATTATTAGAGAATATATAGATAAAGATTGCAGATCTATAGGTGTCATTTCAGATGACAAATTCTTCAATAAAAAACTGAAGAAACAGTTGTATCAGTGGAATATCGCTGCAAATGATACAACCGCTGAAAGCTTAGTAGATTCATTATCAGCAAATGTTTTTTTACTATACGCAGAGTTGTTGATTGAGCCAAGTCCAATCAAATACTTAGAGGTCTTAAAACATCCTCTTTCGATACTTAAATCTAATGATTGGTTTGCCCTAGAATCTAAATATTTAAGGAAGCCGCAGGCCAATTTTGATTCAGTTGCAGATTTTCCAGAAATTCAAGAATGGGTACAAGATCTAAAATCTTTGACAGGGAAAAGCTTTGATGAGAAGTTAAAGAGTCTATTAGCGCTTGTTTGTAAGTACTCAAATTTAGAAATAGATTTTATTGAATTTGTTCAGTCGTTGCAAAATGCTTCAGAAAATAATTTTATCAGTGATGAAGATTTTTTAAGGACTCTAACAAATTTAATTGCCATGCAAAGAGTTCCGTCTGAAGAAGTTCTTTCAGATGTTGTGACGATTACATCTTTTTTGGAAGCTAGATTGTTGAACTTTGATTTAGTAATCATACCGCAGCTTAACCATCCATTTCCTGTAAAAAATTCATCACGTTTTTATATTAGTCAAAGTGAGGAGAAGGCTTTGGGATTGCCTTCTGAGGTATCTGTGATGGGAAATGTTCATTTTGATATGTCATCTCATATCCACAAAAAATGTTTCTTAATGCGTTCTGAAAAGCTAGCTGGTGAAACAAAAATACCGGCACAAATATTTGAAAAGTTTTTGACGCTATCAAGAGTAAAATCCCAGCACTTTGAGGTAGAAAAGTACTTTCAATGGTACTCGGCAATTCATTTAGATAACAAAACTTTACCTGCTTCACAACCAATGCCAACCCCCAAACGTAGGCCAGATAGTATATCTGTTTCTGGTATTGAGAAGTTGATGGAAAACCCCTATGGGTACTATGCTCGCTATATCTTGGGCTTGAAAAAATTAGAAGATCTAGACCCATTATTGTCGAATAGAGAATTCGGAACAGCGATACATAGTACAATTAATATTGCCGACTACGATGTATCAAAAGAAAATTTTATCAGTCACTTCAAAACTGAATTTGTAAAGGAATTGGGTAGTTTTGCTAATTCAATTATAGCAAAAAATTTTTGGTTACCGCGCGTGGATAAAATTGCTTCATGGATATGGGAATATGAAACAGAGAATTTGGCTCAAATTAAAGAAATTAGTAAGGAATATAAGCTGAGGTATAAATTTGCTGATGTAATGGTAAGTGCTATTGCTGATCGAATTGAGATTTTAAATAATGGCGCAATAAAGATTATTGATTACAAGACGGGCAATGCTCCAGCCAAAAGTGATGTTGAGACTGGGATTTTTCCACAGCTACCGATAGAAGGTTTGATTATCTCAAAAATGCAGCGTATTGGACAAATAACTGGGGAATATCACGAGCTAAAAGCAAAGAAAGATAATGCATGTATTAAATATATAGATCTAGATTTAGGAGTTTGTGAAGCAGAGTTATTGCAGTTGATTGGAAAATTTCTAGTTGGTGAAGATGCTTTTTTTGCAACACAAAAAGAGGAGCTTTCTCTTTCTAAAACTAGAGATTATTTTCACTTGTCGCGAATTAAAGAATGGTTGGATTAATATATTTAGTTGATCTAACGAATTTATCATGGTTTCATTTTAATAGTTTTTAAATTCTTGCTTAAAAGCATGAAAGCAAAATTATTATTTTTAAGTTTTTTATTTGGCTCGTATGTTGTTAATGCTTCTGCCCAAACAACAGTGACATTTGGTGGTCAGATTGATACGCAATTGGGCGTTAGAGATCAAAGTAAGAATTATGGATTTATTCACCCACAAGCGCCGAGTTCGGCTAGTACTTTTAGAAGCCGTCTTCACCAGTACGGAATTGTTAATGATACAAGGATCAAAGTGGCTTTTGATACTGAAATGGAAGAAGGTGCTGAGCTTGGAGCAGTGGTAATATTAAATGCAGACACCTCTCAAACTAAATTCAATAATGCAAACTATAATAAACCAGGTTTTACCACCTATGCTTTTATGGAAAGTAATGTTGGTAGGTTGGAAGGCGGTAATACGTCAGGAGTATATAAAAGTCTCAAGGTTTCTGGTGCTAATGTAGCACGTGCAACTGGGGGGATAGATGGAGATGTAAAATATTGGTGGAATCCGTATATATACCATGACGGTACAGATATAAAAAAAGGTGGCGTTAACTCAGCTACCAATTCACCTCCAAGATTAGTTGAGAAAAATTTTATTCAATCACCAAACCTCCCATCAAATTATGATGAAGGCGGTGAAGCGAATGCAGCGAAAGTCAATTATATCTCACCAGATGTTGAAGGATTTAGACTTGGTTTTAGTTATATTCACGATATTGCTCAATTTGGTTCAGCAAGTAGAGCTCAAAAGGTGATATTAAGAACACTTGATGAGGTAAGTAGAACTAACGTTGCAACATTGAGCGCAAAGGATGTGGATACATCATCGCAAAATTTCAAAGAAATATATAGTGGGGTTCTTAAGTTTGATCAAAAATTTGATCAAACTTCTATTATGCTTTCAGCCTCGGGGGAAGTTGGTACAACGAAATACTTTCAGGATCCTCAAAAAAATAGATTCCTAAAAAAACACCCACTTAAAGCATGGGAAGTTGGTGCTGGTGTAGAGGATTCGGGGTTTAAATTGGCAGGTTCTTACGGAAATTGGGGACGTTCTGGGGAGATTAAGACACTTATCAACGACTCCTGTAAAAAATCAGATTATTGGACTCTTGGTGGAAGTTATGAAGAAAATGATACAGGTGTAAGCATAACCTACTTTGGGAGTAGAAAATGTGGTATTGATGCTATAGTAGGTTATGACAATGTCGCTGATACTAACCCTTTCTCAACATACCTGCTTGGAAGTAGAGCATTAAGAAAAGCCAAAGCTCTAGAGATACTATCATTCGGTTTTGACACGAAGCCAGCGCCAGGGTTTATGCCTTATGCTGAGCTATCTTTCTTCCGAATCAACGAAAAAAATACAACGGTGACCACAGCTGAAGCGCCAACTGGAAATGCTTTCTTAAGAAGAGATGCGGCTCACAACAAAAAAAATAATGGCTTTGTGATCATGTCAGGAGTTAAAGTCCAATTCTAGAGGCAAGGTATGGTAAATTCAGTATCAAACATACCACCTGCACAAAGTATGCATAATGTGATTGCTCAAGCTCAGCCTTTGCAAAATAAAGAGGCAATCAATGAAAAGGTTGCAGTAGCCCAGGCTAAAAATCAGAAAAAAGTTAAAGAAGAGAAGGATAAAAAAAACTCTTCGAAGCGAAACAAAACCCAAGACATGGAAGAATCAGAAGAGAAAAAAACAGAGGCGATAGATCATGCTTCTGTCAATTTATCTAATATTTTAATAGCACAGGAAACCGAATCGCAAAAGAAAGTGATCTCATCTGCAAAAGCATCAAGTGCATATAACTATTTTAAGAATTCCTAAGCAGCCCTTTTATTCTTAAATGAAGAGCCAGGTCTGCTTGGTCTATTATTGCCGCCAAAACTTTTACGACGGTCTCCTTCTTGTCTCGGGCGATTATTGCCAAAACTTTTGCGGCGTTCACCACCAAATCCGCCTTCGCGGCGCTCGCCAGTTTTGCTAGACCTATTTTCGCTTGTTGAATTTCCATCACGACGACGTTTATCACCAAATCCTTCTTGGCGTTTTTCTCCATTGAAACGAGCTGGGCGATCTCCGCCAAAACTCTTGCGACGTTCGCCACCGCCAAAACTTCTACGGCGATCTTCACCGCCTTGTTCAGATCTACGCTCTCCATCAAAACGCGGGCGCGCACTACCAAAGCTTTTACGAGATTTATCACCATCTTGTCTTGGACGACGACGTTCGCCACCAAATCCTTCACGGCGATCTTGTCTAAAGTTGCCACGGCTTTCTCCGCTTCTCTCAGATCTACGATCACCACCAAAGTTTTTAGGTTTTTCGCTTCTTTCTACAAAGCCTTTTGTACCTAATAGAGGGCGACGGTTTTCAACATCTTGTTTCGGGCGTTCATCTCTTTGCCCTTCACGACGATCTTGTCTGAAATTACCACGGCCTTCACCGCCTCTTTCAGATCTACGATCACCTCCAAAACTTTTGCGACGTTCACCGCCACCAAAGCTTCTACGGCGTTCACCATCTTGTCTTGGACGACGTTCTTCTCTATTGCCTTCATTTCGTTCTGTCACTGCTTCAGCGGTTTGTTCTGAATTACGAGCTGGGCGAGATGCTTTTTTATCTTTCCAACGGTTGAAACGATCGCCACCTCGACGATTGCGATCTCTTTTCTTCCCTTTGCTGCTACCTTCTTTTGCGCCAGGAATAGATTCAGTTTTCTTTGTTGGATCTAATAAGAATTGGATTGCTCTCCATTTTGCATTATCTGCAGGAGTTAGTAAGCTTAACGCATTTCCTTCTGCTCCAGCGCGTGCTGTTCTACCAATACGGTGAATGTAGTCTTCAGAAGCTTGAGGAATATCATAGTTAATTACGTGCTCGATGTGAGGAATATCTAAACCACGACAAGCCACATCGGTTGCAACTAAAATTCTGTATTTTTCTTTTCTGAAATTACTAATTACGCTATCACGTCTATTTTGTCTTAGGTTGCCGTGAATTGCATCAGTTTCATGTCCATAAGTCTTTAATTTTTCTGCTAGTTTTGCAGCGCCATGTTTTGTTTTTGCGAAAATTATAATTGAACCTTTGCGGGCGTTTAATTCATCAAGTAAACGAGGGAATTTTTCTACTTCAGAAACATATGCATGTTCTTGCTTTATGTTTACAGCGGCAACTGAAGTTTCACCTACAGAAATCCTTACAGGATCAGTTAAATACTTTGCAGCTAGTTTTTGAATATTGCCTGGCATTGTTGCAGAGAACATTAGCGTTTGTCTTTTTGAAGTCAAAAATTTTGCAATTTGATCTAGCTGTACACCGAAACCCATGTCTAACATTCTATCAGTTTCATCGAGTACTAGGAATGTTGTTTTATCTAATTTTAGAGTTGCTCTTTTTAAATGGTCATTCACACGCCCAGGAGTGCCAACAACTAGCCTTGGCTTAGAACGCAATTGGTTGAATTGTTTGAACATCGATTGGCCACCAATTAGCAAAGCCGTTTTAATTTGGCTGCCATTCAACATTAGCTTAAGTGAATCCATAACTTGCACGGCAAGTTCGCGAGTTGGGAGTAAAATCAATGCGCAACTTTCTGGATTGTTAATTAAATTTGCAACCAACGGGATGCCAAAAGCTCCTGTTTTGCCAGTTCCAGTTTGAGCCGATCCTAAAATGTCTTTGCCTTCTAGCGCAACAGGGATTGCCTCGCACTGAATTGGTGTTGGGGTAACAAACCCCATCTCTTCTAGAGATTTTGAGAGTTGTGGAGGTAGATTGATTTCGCTAAATTGCTGCATTTAATTAATTATTTGATTGTTTAAATAGTGATAAAGATTTGAATTGTGACATAAAACTTGTCAAATAGCAAGGTTTATGGGGGGTTTTGCTTTTTTCAATAAGGGTCGGAGGGTTTGTGTTGGGCTAAGTTATTGATATTTATTAATAAATTAAAGGGTTGTGATAGTTTGAATTTAGTTTAATGTTCATGGGGTATTTAATTAATTATCCTGTTTCTAATGTCAAAATACCAAGTTGCTGTGGTTGTTGGAAGCCTGCGTAAAGATTCACTAAATAAGAAGTTGGCAAATGCATTAACTAAAATGGCGCCGTCTGATTTTTCTTTTAAGATGATAGATATTAGCGCCTTACCTCTTTATAACCAAGATGAAGATGGTAGCCCCGCGCCAGCAGTTGTGAAATTCAAGTCTGAAATCAAAGCAGCAAATACGTTAATGTTTGTAACCCCTGAGTATAACCGCTCGATTCCAGGAGTTTTGAAAAACGCACTTGATCACGCATCACGTCCTTACGGGCAAAGCGTGTGGGGTGGAAAACCTGCTGGTGTTATTGGTGTTTCAGTTGGCACAATCGGTACAGCATTATCACAACAGCATTTGCGTAACATTTTAGCATATTTAGATGTTCCGACCATGGGACAACCTGAAGCTTTCATCCATGCCAAAGAAGGGTTTTTTGATGAGCAAGGCAATGTATCAGGCGGTAGTAAAGAATTCGTTCAACGCTGGATGGATGCATATGTGGCTTGGGTGAAGAAGCACGTTTCTTAAGGGTAGTTTGCTAGTGCAAACCATTTTTATCTCAAAGTTGTCGCTTGATCTTTGCCCCCAAACCCCAGATGCTGCGCTCCAACTTTGGTTTCGCTATTGCGAAGCGCGCGCTTTGAAAAGTAAAGGGTTTGTTTATTGGTGATATGAGCAAAATAATTTTCGCAATACACGCCCCCAAAAAATAATTCGCGAAAATTATTTTGGGAATTGTTTAGTTACCATCTTTCCCAAACGCAATATCAACCACACCATTTGGTTCGAACATTCCTTTATAGTGGTTGAAATTTTCTACCTTGCTCTCTTGGCTGGATGTATTGGAAAGTATAGACTCAGCAAATTCCAGGATGTCTATAATAATACGCTCGTGTCTATAATAAGATAATATCGAATGATTTACTTCTGTTTCGCCGTAGCCTTTATAAAAAAGAATTTCTTCTTCTGGTCTATTCCATACATTGCCTACGCCACCACCGATGAACATAAGATCACGTTCTTTTGGTGCCATCATTGGCGCATCCCAGTCAACAAGATAAATATCATCGTCTTTAATCATGACGTTGCCAGCATGAATATCTGTATGACATAACACAAACTGCGCTGAATCATTTTTTAATTTTTGGGCAAGTTCGCCAGCGCGGGTTACCTGTTTCTCAATAGTCTTGGAATTTTTCTTCAATGAATTTATGAAATCTCGTGAAGGAGTATCTGTCGTATCAAATGTATCTAAATTTTTATAAAGCTTAGTGACTGCATCGCGAAATTTTGCAGAATAAGTTTCTTGCAGTAATTGTTTTTGCAGTGAATCGGGAACTTTTATTTCATGTAGCTTTCTTAGCTCCTTGCCAAAAGTTTGCCATTGTTTTTTGGTTAGTGGTTTGCTAAAGCCATCTTGGCCTTCAATGAAGGGATAGACTATAAGAGTGTAAGAATTAGTATGCTGCAAAGATTTCCCATCTAAAGTTTTAATTGGGTAAATTATACTTTGCAGACCTGAATTCTTTAATAATTCTAAAACGTCAATACTTGCACTGGAGTGAGTGCCATTAATAATTTTAACAAAGAAATTTTTATCTTTTGATTCGGCTTTATAAACCAAAGCGTTCGAATCTGCACCCAGAGCGATATTAGATAAAGCATCAGCCTCAATGCCATAGAACTTTGCAAGGTTCTGGATGATGAAATTTTGTATTTTTGGAGTGTTTTCAAGCATGGTGCTAATATAAAGTAGTCATAGTAAGCATATACTAACTAAAGAGTGAGAAGAAGTAGTTAATGTACTCCGCCTTCAATAGCAACATATGCCAAAGCACACGCTAGTATAGATATTATGCCAATTGAAATAATTTTGTGCCACTTCGATTTTGCAAGATGAATGAATACAAAAGAAAATAATATAAATAAAGATGAATACATAATGTGCCCATAATTTATCCAAGGGTGCTCGAAGCTTGCAGCAAAACCAAAAACGCAAAAGCAAAGCAGGGGTAGTAAGCAGATCTGTATAATGAATTTAAAAATAGTAGAGATCATAGATTTGCCTCTAATAATAGACTGGCGATTTTGTCGCTAGGTTTGCCATGAACATGTAATACCTGTTCCGAACAATATTGTTGAACTTATAACGTGAATCAATTTAACTATCATATATTCCATGGTTTTAATTTACCGCTTATGACAACTCAAAGCAACATATTATATCTCATTTATGATGGCGAATGCCCAATATGTAGTCATGCGGCGAAGGTTATCAAAATTCGCCAAGCAGTTGGTAAAATGGAAATTATTAATGCCAGAGAAAACCATCCACTAGTTATTGAGGCCAAAAAGCAAGGCTATGATTTAGATAAAGGTATTGTGATTAAGTATCAGGGTAAATCATATTACGGCAAGGAAGCTATGCATCTGCTTGCTATGCTTGGTAGCCCAGTTGGCGTGCTCAATAAAATAAATGTATTTCTGTTTAAGTCTAAATTCCTCTTAGCAATTTTTTATCCCATCTTCAAATTTATCCGCCGCTGCTTGTTGCTGGTAATTGGTGTAAAGCCAATTAAGCCTGATAACAGCGAACCTATTTTTAAATCCATTTTTGACAGCTGTTGGGATGCGTTACCAAGTGTTCTAAAAAAGCATTACGCCAATAAGGCTTTTTCTGATGATGTGGTGAAGCTGGAGGGAGTGATGGATATTGAGCTTTCGAAACTTACGCGCCTAATGAAGCCACTATTTAGATTAACTGGTGCGCTTGTGCCTTATGAGGGCAAGGATATACCGACTATTGTTTATTCAAAGAGCGAACCTGATTCTAATAACTATGTTCTGGAACGGCATTTTAATATCCCCTACCATAAGCCCTATACCTTCCGTTCAAAGTTTGTGCCGATAAAACGCAATGATGTGGTTGAAATCATAAAGTTTAGAATTGGCTGGAGGTGTCATTATAGCTGGAATGGTGAGAAAGTTATGCTAACCCACAAAGGTTATTATCTGTACATATTCGGTGCATTGATTCCGATTCCGTTGGGCTTATTATTAGGTAAGGTTTATGCTGAAGAAATTGCTCTTGATGAAGATAATTTCAAAATGATGATGGTGATAACTCACCCGCTGTTTGGTAAAACATTTGAATATAAAGGGCAGTTTAGGGTTATATGAACAAAGTTCTAATTCTCGGTGGTTATGGTAATTTCGGCAAGCGCATTTCAACCCAGCTTAGTAAAGCTGGCGTACAGATAGTTATTGTGGGAAGAAATGCTGCCAAAGCTACCAAACTTGCTTCAGAGCTTGGCGCAGAGAGTTTTGTGTTTGATGTGAATCAAGATTTGGCAAAGCGACTCAAAACTCTAAAGCCCAAAGTTGTAATCAATACTTGCGGACCATTTCAAAATGCGGATTATTCGGTTGCTAAAACCTGCATTGAAGCAGGTGTGCATTATATTGATCTTGCTGACGGTAGAGACTTTGTTTGCGGCATTAGCCAGCTTGATGAGCTTGCTAAGCAAAATAATGTTCTAGTGGTAAGCGGCGCAAGCTCCGTCCCTGGATTGTCTTCAGCAGTACTAGAAAATTTTAAAGACGAGTTTTTAGAAATTGACTCACTTAGATACGGCATCAGCCCTGGGCAGAAAGCCGATAGAGGGCTCGCCACAACGCAAGGTATTCTAACGTATCTTGGCAAGAAGCTAAAACCATCTGCGGGCAAAATTCGTTATGGCTGGCAGGATATTTATAGACAGAAATATCCAGAGCTTGGCAAACGCTGGATGGCTAATTGCGATATTCCAGATATGGATTTATTCCCAACAAAATATGGAATCAAATCCATCCAGTTTTCTGCAGGTATGGAAAATACATTTCTACATTTTAGCATTTGGGTGGTTTCTTGGTTAGTTCGCTTTGGTTTGCCAATTAAGCTTGAAAACTACGCCGAGCAGCTTTTAAAGCTTAGTCACTGGTTTGATAGTTTTGGCACAGCGGATGGAGGTATGCATGTCATAATTAGCGGTAAGGATAAATCTGGCAAACCTCATCAGCGCAAATGGTTCATCATTGCAAAAAATGGAGATGGTCCACAGATTCCATGTGTGCCTGCAATCATACTCGCTAAAAAATTAGCATCAGGTTCTTTAAAAGGTACAGGCGCTAAATCCTGTGTAGGGTTGGTTAGTCTTGATGAATACTTAGATGAACTCAAGGATTTTGATATCAAAGTCCTTAATTGGTAACCTCTCTTATGGAAAGGTCAGCTGACATTATTTCTGCCCCAGTTTCCCCAAATCATTGAAACCCACTAAACTAGCCGATTTCGAGCCGGAGAATGAGATTGTAAATCAAATTGAACTAAAAGAGATGGTGGAGATAATCGGATTCGAACCGATGACCCCCTGCTTGCAAAGCAGGTGCTCTACCAACTGAGCTATATCCCCATCAAGGTTTACACTTTATAATCATAAAAATTATAAATGTAAATAAATAAAACTGGAGCGGGCGAAGGGATTCGAACCCTCGACCCCAACCTTGGCAAGGTTGTGCTCTACCCCTGAGCTACACCCGCAAACAGTGAAAAACAATATAATAATATTTTCTTCAAATGCAAACACTTTCCTCAGATTGTAAGGAGCATTTTTTAGTGTTACGTTTTTAAATATAAGGTTGGTGCTTGTAAATATATGAAAATATTAGTTTTAGGGGCGGGAGTGTTGGGTGTAACAACGGCGTACTTTCTGCAAAAAGAAGGATACAAAGTCACAGTTGTTGATAGGCATAATCAATCAGCAGAAGAATGTAGCCACGCAAATGGAGCACAACTTAGTTACAGTCATGCAGAGCCACTAGCCAATTGGAAAAATTTATGGAAAGGAATAAAATGGTTGGGTAAAAAAAATGCCCCACTTTTAATAAGACCAAGAATTGATCTAGATCTTTATAAGTGGATTTTTAAATTTTTGCTTGAATGTCCAAAATCAAAAACGGAGTATCATGCTATCAATCTTCTAAGGTTATCTTTTTATTCAAAGCAAATATTCCACGAACTTAATAGTAGTTTGAAGATCCAATATGATTGGAATAGTCTAGGAATTTTACACTTATTAAGCAATCAAGAAGCTCTGGATGATGAGACAAAATTATTTGAATTTTTTCATAAGCATTCTTCATGCGAATTTGAAGTTTTTTCGAAAGAACAGTGCCTGCAGCACGAGCCATCATCTGAAATTATAATGAGAGAAAAAGTAGGGGGAATTTGGTCGAAGTCAGATGAGATTGGCGATGCACATAAGTTTACTATCGCAATGCAGAAAGAATGCGAAAAATTAGGAGTGGAGTTTTTATGGGATACAGAAATTAATTCATTTACCACTAACAAGAATAAAATTACAGGAGTAGATACTTCTAACGGCTTCTTAACAGCAAATAAATTTGTTTGTTGTTTGGGTGCGTATAGTTCAAAATATTTATCATCAATTGGAGTGAAGTTATCTATATATCCTGTAAAAGGGTACAGTACATCTGTACCTACAGGAGCTAAACACAATGCGCCAAGAACGAGTATTTTTGATATTGAACGTAAGATTGTTTATACCCGAATGGGTGACACGTTAAGAACTGCTGGTACTGCCGAATTTACTGGTTTTGATCATTCTATAAACGAAGAAAGAATTAAGCCCTTGTTAGATTCAACAAAAAGATTTTTTCCAGATGGTGGCGATTATTCTAATGTTGGAAAATGGGCATGCCTAAGGCCATTGACGCCACACTATAATCCTTATTTAGGTGAAACTAAATATAGTAATTTGTATGTAAATTCAGGGCATGGTTTCTTGGGTTGGACTAATGCTGCAGGTAGCGCAAAAATAGTTGCAGAAGCAGTTATGGATAAACCTTCGTCTATTAGTTTGAAAGGGTTTAGCGCAAACTAAAATTTTGCAAAATATCTCTTCCCCCAAACAAAAAACTTGTTACAGTATATCGCATTATTAATTGTGAGTTTGTGCGATGCCAAGAGATAAAATTTCAAAAGCTAGAGATAATAAGTATAAAGATTTATCCGAAGATTTTGACAATGAAGATGTAGAAACTCTTTCAGAGCGAAAGAGTCGCGAAGCTGTTTTCGGCGATGAAATGATGGCAGCTTTTGAAAATGCTGCTGCAAATGGAGATGTGATAACCGTACAATCTATTTTAGATAAACTTAAAGATTTGCCAAACGAACGGTTCATGATTCTTTGTTTCAATGGTGAAGATCCATTAAATTTGGCTGCGGCGAATAATCATGCAGGTGTAGTTAAGGCAATTTTAGAGGCAGCGAAAGATGATAAACGTTTGTTGGAAGCTGTACTTTCGCAAAATAGTAAAGGCACACCTTGGCAAGTAGCGGTTCAGGGAGATTGTAGAGAGGTTATTAATGAATTTTTGGATTTTGTAGGAGAGGATCTTGGCCTCTTTAAAGTATTAATAGATTATAGTGAGAGGGCAGAGGACCTAGGTCACGTTCAAGGGAGCGATACAGAAGATGAGAAAGAACATCCATATAACCCTCTAACTGGTCTTGTTGATAAAAACAATGTTGAGGCGATTAAAAGAATATTAAATATTGCGAAAAAAGATAAGAAGCTTCTTGAAACATTCTTTGAACCTAATGAATCAGGGGTTACACCTTTATATTCTGCGCGAGCGTTTGGGAGAGACAAGATCGTCCAAACTTTATTAGCTTTTGGAGCTCCCGATGAAAAAATAGACTCTTTAGATGCAGAAATCGAACTATCAGATCCTAATGCTCCATTAGCTGATAATATAAAAGCTAGATTTGCTCATGCAGTTTATATAGGGGATGGGAAATTAGTAAATACCATATTAACCGATCTATGCAGAGTGAACCCAGCTCTGAAAGAAGAACTTTTTGCTCTAAATCAAGATGGTCTTAATCCATTACATATAGCAGCCGCACGCGGCCATGTTGGTATTGTTAAGGCGTTGCTGAAGTTTGGAATAGATCCAGAAGTGAGAAGTGTTGGTGGAGAAACTGCATTGGATATTGTAAGAAAAGAGCAAGAAGATGAACAGAGAGATATTGCAGAAAGAGCAGAAGCGGCACAGCCAAAAACGGATGCTTTAGGAGTGATAGAAGATGTTTTGCTGAACAAGAAAAGCCTCGGTCCAAACAGGGTATCTAATTTGTTTGAAATTTTTAAAGCAGAAAATAAAGGAGCATCTGGAGCTGCGCAAAGGTTGCTCAATCTAACGACAATAGTGGGAGTGCTAGAATCAAAGATAACTTCAACTGCAATACCAGAAGCAGTTGGTAAGAATATGATTCATACGATGCCTGGAAAAATGCTAATCCCCCAAATTGGTATAGTCCTTGAATATAAAAGTAGGTAAATAATGCTAAAGAAAGGGTTTTCAAAAGAAAGAGATGAGAAATTCAAAAGGAATCATTCTATATTATTTACTGAGCCTGATGAGCAAGAGTTAGCATTCAATGCAGAGCAAGAGGTCATGAGAGAGGCTAGAATCGCAGCCAGAAAAAGTCAAAAGTTAGCTGCAACAGACGCTGATAAATTAAGGGCAAAAGTCGAAAAATCACTGCAAAAATTACAAGAATTTGGCTATATAGTAGATGCAGAACACATTAGCAAAAGTACGCTTGATACATTTGAAAAAGCAGTTCGCAAAGGAAAATCAAAAATCGTTGAAAACATTCTCAAAAAATTTAGATACCTACCTCTTCTGCAAGCACAACTTTTGGCTGCTAATAACAAAGGTCTTAATCCATTGAACATTGCTGCAGCGAATAATCATGGAGGGGTTGTCAGAAAAATTCTCAAAGCTGTAAAGCATGATCGAGCACAGTTAGAAAAGTTGCTTGCACCAACTGCAATTGGAACGCCTTGGCAAATAGCTGTTAAAGGTAACTGTAATGCAGTGACCGAAGTATTTCTAGATTTTGCTGAAACAAATAAAGAGTTTTCCACATTGCTTTTCCAATCTAGAACTCCTCGCGGATTTCTAGACGACCCCGCAAACCCGCTAGAGTTGCTTGTTATTAAAGGAAGGGATGGATTCGTGAAAAGAATATTAGGCCTTGGTAAAGATAATAGAGAGCTTGGTGCTTTGTTATTTAGTCTCAATGGCGCAGGGAGCACAGCTCTTCATACAGCGGCTACATGGGAGCGTTCCGGTATGGTAAAAGCTTTAGTGGATTTCGGGTTTACCCCTAATGTTCGAAATTCTGATGGTAAAACAGCTCTAGATTTAACCAAAGCTAATGTGCAGCGAATGGAGCCGGAAGTTAAGAAAGCTGAGTCAAAGCTTGAAGAAAAGAAGAAAGAACTTGCTCAAATTGAAGAGCGTATGGCAAATATAGGACCCATTAGAACAATCCTTGCTAATGCAAAGTATGTAGCTTCTTCTACCAATAGTAACGCCCTTCCTGATGATGCTAAATTAGACAAGGTAGTAGAACAACTGCTAAAACTAATCTCTGCTAACGAAAACTCAAGATACACAGAGATTTTAAAAGGTAAAAACGGCAGATATGCTGCACCGTTTGTTGCAGTAGATATTGGAAATTCTGAATTAGTAAGAGCAGCTGTAGATGCTGGTATGGATCCTAATGGCAAAGATCGTACGCAGCAATATAATATGCTACATTGTGCTATAGCGTGTTTGCATCCTAAAGTAGTTACAACTTTGCTAGAACTTGGTGCAGACCCGCAAGCTAAAAGTAGAAATCCAGTTGCGACTCCATTAGAACTCCTCAAAATGGTTGAAGACCGATGGATAGAATCTAAGGGATGTTTGGAAAAAGAAATCAAGGAATCAAGTGAGCAAGTACAAAGATTGTTAAACGCTAGAGAGTTAGTGACGACTCTAGAAAAAGCCATGGCGTCAACTGCTATACCTATACCAGTTGAAAGAAGTCAGGTTGTTGTAAGTCAAGTTGTTGAAGGCCAAACTTACTTACTAGGACGGCATACGGCAGCTCTGTTTTCTTTAGCACATTGCTAGACTTTTGAACTTCTTCTTGAAACATAAGCATTTCATAAATAACATGTATCTAGTGAACGAATAATTTTTTACTAATATGTCAAAAAAGCCGCGTCAGGTTTTATCCCCCCACCTGACTATTTATAAACCACAGATAAGCTCAATGCTTTCTATATCTCACCGCGTATCTGGAGTGTTTAATTTCTTTGGAATGATTTGTTTCGTATGGTGGATTGTGTATGTTGCATATACTCATACCCCATACGCAGAAACTTGGATATGGAATTTCTTTACTCAAAAAATTGGTATAGCAATACTCATGGTGTGGAGTTTCTCGCTATTTTTCCATATGTGTACAGGAACTAGACATTTATTTTGGGACATGGGCTTTGGTTTTAGTCTGAAGGCAACAAACATTTCAGGGTATTTGGCGGTCATAACTGCGATTATTCTGACATCAGTTTGTTGGATGATCGTTTACAAACACATGATGAGGGTGCAGGAATATGTCAATTAGAACGCCTTTGGCAAAAGTAAAACATTTGGGTTCCGCTAAATCTGGTACACATCATTTTGTTCATCAGAGAGTATCTGCGGTATTTATGATTCTGCTTCTTAGCTGGTTTACAATTACAGCTCTAAATTTTATTTTAGTGCCGTTGGAAGATATCCCTCAGATTATAGTCTCTCCGGTAAACATTGTTGCGTCGATTTTATTTATTGGAATGTTTTTGTATCATGGGAGTTTAGGAATGCGAGTGATAATTGAAGATTATGTGCATTGCAAACCAATACAAAACGTAATGTTAATGGGGCTCTATTTTTTAAGTATAATAACATTTATTGCAGGTGTAGTGGCGGTTTTCATTATACACTTCATATTCAAAACGCTGTAGGAGAAAGAGATGAGTACTTATGAAATTATCGATCACGAATATGATGTTGTAGTTGTTGGTGCTGGTGGCGCTGGCTTAAGAGCAACTCTAGGCATGGCTGAAAAAGGTTTAAGAACTGCATGCATTACAAAAGTTTTTCCAACACGCAGCCACACTGTTGCAGCACAAGGTGGTATTAGTGCGGCACTTGGCAATATGGGTGAAGATGATTGGCGCTGGCATATGTTTGATACTGTTAAAGGTTCAGATTGGCTGGGTGATCAAGATGCAATTCAGTATATGTGTCAAAATGCCCCACAAGCGATTATTGAATTAGAACATTATGGTGTGCCGTTTTCACGTACTAAAGAAGGAAAAATCTATCAACGACCATTTGGTGGAATGACCACTCAGTTTGGTGAGGGTAAAGCTGCACAAAGAACATGTGCTGCGGCAGATAGAACTGGGCACGCAATTTTACATACTCTCTATCAACAATCATTAAAATTTGATGCAGAATTTTTTATTGAGTATTTCTCTCTTGATTTAATCATGGATGAAAATCGAGTGTGCCGCGGCGTCACTGCTTATAATTTACAAGATGGAACATTGCACCGTTTTAAAGCACACATGGTTGTACTTGCAACGGGTGGGTACGGTAGAGCGTATTTTTCTGCCACATCTGCTCACACTTGTACAGGTGATGGTGGCGGAATGGTGTTGCGTGCAGGGTTGCCACTTCAAGATATGGAGTTTGTGCAATTCCACCCAACAGGAATTTATGGGTCTGGTTGCTTAATTACTGAAGGTGCGCGTGGAGAAGGTGGTTACCTTATAAACTCAAATGGTGAACGTTTCATGGAACGTTATGCGCCGAGTGCTAAAGATTTAGCATCGCGCGATGTCGTTAGTCGTTCGATGATCATGGAAATTAGAGAAGGTAGAGGCTGTGGGCCAAATAAGGACCATATTCATCTTGTGTTATCACATCTAGATCCAAAAGTTCTTCACGAAAGACTTCCAGGAATTTCTGAGAGCGCAAAAATATTTGCCGGCGTAGATGTTACAAAACAACCTATTCCAGTTATCCCAACAGTACACTATAACATGGGCGGAATACCAACCAACATGCATGGTGAAGTGATGAATAAAAAAGGCAAAGACCTTAAAGTAGTTGAAGGTTTGATGGCAATTGGTGAAGCTGCATGCGTGTCGGTACATGGTGCAAATCGTCTTGGTTCAAACTCGCTTCTTGACTTGATTGTGTTTGGTAGAGCTGCCGCAATCCGTGCAGCAGAAGTTTTAAAACCTAATACTCCTCATAAGTCTTTAAGCAAGGAAGTTGCTAATGCTGGTATTGATAGGTTTGATAAAATTAGAAATTCAAAAGGTAAATCTTCAACTGCAAAAATTCGAAAAGAAATGCAAGCAGTCATGCAAGGACACGCAAACGTTTTCAGAACAGAAGAAATTATGGCTGAGGGTGTTAAGAAGATTGAAAAAGTTTATGACTCATATAAAGAAATTTCAATTTCAGACAGGGGTATGGTTTGGAATAGTGATCTTGTTGAAGCTCTTGAGCTAGATAACTTAAGAGGTCAAGCATTGGTGACCTTAGCTTCAGCAGTAAATCGCAAAGAGAGTCGAGGTGCTCATGCTCGTGAAGATTTCAAAGACAGAGATGATAAAAATTGGATGAAACACACACTAGCTTGGGTGGATGAAAATGGAAAAGTAAAATTAGATTACCGTCCAGTAGTACAAACTTCCCTTACTGACGAAGTGCAAGCATTTCCTCCGAAGAAAAGAGTTTACTAATAGCCAGAAAAAAGGGAGCATATGCTCCCTTTTTTAATAATATCTCTCGATATACTATTTCTTTGCTTGTTTCGCTTCGTCAGCTAAAACAGAAACATTTAACATTTTATCAGGATCTGTTACAGAGCCATTGTTGGTTCTGTCACCTTTTTTTATCTTATCCACAAACTCCATTCCTTTAACCACCTTGCCAAAAGCAGTGTATTGGCCGTCAAGATGCGGAGCGTCAGCGAGCATAATAAAGAATTGGCTATTTGCACTATTAGGGTTCACTGATCTAGCCATGGAAGCTATGCCTTTAACATGTTTAATGTCATTAAACTCAGCTTTTAAATCAGGCTTTTTACTGCCTCCCATGCCAGTTCCAGTTGGGTCACCTGTTTGCGCCATAAAGCCATCTATTACTCTGTGGAAAACCACGTTATTATAGAAGCCCTCACGAGCTAATTCTTTGATTCTTTTGACGTGTTCAGGAGCTTTTTCGGGATATAATTCTACAACTACATCACCATCTTTAAGTTTTATAACTAAAGTATTTTCTGGATCTTGGGTTTGGGCATAAGACATATTCATTGCAAGCATAGTAATTAATATAGTTTTTATAATTTTTTTCATGTGAGCTTTATAAAGTTAAGCATAAACCCCACTTTTACACCTACTTTCGTAAAGTGCAACATTTTTTGCGAAACCAAGGTTATAATTAGGTTTCCTAAACTACATAGTTATGATAAATTCGAAGGGAGTTTTTTCGGAAAATTATGCTGCAATCTATTACACGGACACTTGGCTTTTGGTTCTCTATTTTGATGGTAGGGATTATCCTTGCTGGCCTTTTTGTTCTGCCAGTCTTTTTATATTTTAGTAAGGATTTACCGGACTATAATCAGTTAGCCGAATACGATCCCCCTACAATCTCAAGAATATACTCTGCCGATGGAGAATTGATGGCTGAGCTCGCAAAAGAGAGAAGAATATTTAGAAAGATAGATGAAATTCCACAGCTTGTAATTGATGCTTTTTTAGCAGCTGAAGATCAAAACTATTACAATCATCCTGGCATTGATTTGATGAGTATAGGTAGAGCAGCATTCCAAAATGCAAGTAATATTGGAAATGACAAGAATCCTGTAGGTGGCTCGACAATCACTCAGCAAGTAGTGAAGAATTTTTTACTAACAAATGAAAGGTCATTTAGTAGAAAAATTAAAGAAGCCATTCTAGCTTATCGAATTAATAAAGTTTACTCAAAAGATAGAATTCTAGAATTATACCTAAACCAAATATACCTCGGGAATGGTTCGTATGGCGTAACTTCAGCAGCACTTAATTATTTTAATAAAGATTTAGATGACGTAACTCTAGAAGAGGCGGCATTACTTGCAGCGCTTCCAAAAGCACCGTCTTTACTTGACCCAACTCGTAATCCTCAAAAAGCTAAGGCTAGAAGAGATTGGGTTCTGGACAGAATGTATGAAGAAAATTTTATCAAGCAGACTCAAGCGAAAAAAGCAAAATCTGTCCCAATTGCTCTAACACCTAGATATGAACATTCAATATTGGATAATGGTTACTATACTGAAAGCGTGAGGCTACAGCTGATTGAGATGTATGGCGAGGATAAGGTTTATCAAGATGGTTTGTCAGCTCACGCTAATCTAGATAAAAACTTGCAGAAATATGCTGATGATGCATTGCGCAGCGGTCTAATTGAATACGATAGAAGGCACGGTTTTAAGGGTGCAGTCACAAATCTAAAATTTAAAGGTGATGAGTGGAAGTCACAAATTAAAAGCTTTGAGGTGGAACCAGCTTCGACTGCGGGCGGCTGGAAGCCAGCTATAGTAATAGCTGTTTCAAATGACCAAGCTTCGATAGGTTTTAAAGATGGATCAAAAAGCTTTATAAGTCTTTCTAAGCTCACTTGGGCGAGAAAGCGTTTGGATAAAGGGTATGTCGGCAAGAAAGTAGAGTCAGCTAAAGATGTACTTAAGCAAGGTGACGTAATTTACGTGAGTCCAGATTCTGAAGGTAAAGGCCACAACCTTGAGCAGATACCAGATGCAAATGGAGCTCTCGTTGCTATCCAGCCCAAGACAGGCAAAGTTTTAGCTCTTGCTGGTGGATATAGCTTTAAAGAGAGTAAGTATAATCGTGCTATTCAGGCTGTACGTCAACCTGGATCTACATTTAAACCGTTTGTATATTTAGCTGCACTAGAGAAAGGTTTCTCACCAAACTCAATTTTAAAAGATGAGCCGATTTCAATTTCCCAAGGACCAGGCATGCCTGCGTGGACTCCAAAGAATTTTGAAGGGAGTTTTTTAGGTGATATAACTTTGAGAAAAGCTCTTGAGAAATCAAGAAACCTAGCAACAGTACATCTACTTACACTGGTAGGTTTGGATAGGGTGCGCGAGGTCTCGACGCGTTTAAAAATATATAACAACCCACCTAAAATATACTCAATGGCGTTGGGAGCTCATGAATCAACATTGATACAAATGACTGCAGCCTACGCATCATTTGCGAGTAATGGCTTGCGCGTAGAGCCTAAATTGATTGATAGAGTTCAAGATAGAAAAGGTAGATTAATATTTGGTACCGATTTGAGAAGATGTGATTCATGTCTGCCTGAAGCAGAGAATTCCAGTTTGAAAACCCATGATATACCGTCGTTAAAATTTACGTCATCGCAGGTTATTGATCCTGCCGTGAACTACCAGATGGTATCAATCCTTCAGGGGGTGGTTGAAAGAGGCACGGCAGCAAGAGCAAAACAGCTGGGTAAAGTTTTAGCAGGTAAAACAGGGACAAGTAATGATAGTAATGACACTTGGTTTATAGGCTTCTCTCCTGACTTGGTATGCGGTATTTACATAGGATATGATCAGCCTAAATCACTAGGTGCAAAAGAAAGTGGATCAACGGTAGCCCTACCAATTTTTATTAGCTTTATGAAAAATGCACTGGCGGATATGCCCAATAAAGAATTTGAAATTCCTACTGGGATTGAATTTGTAAAGATTGATGATTCTACTGGTAATACCCCTGGAGTTTTCTCTAATCAAAAAAATATAGTAAACGAACCAATGAGGCAGAGTGATATGGAGATTTTCAAAGCTTTGACTCAAGAAACTCAGAATTTAGATAATTCAAGCGCAGAGCTAGGAGCCGTACCTCAGGTTGAACAAGATAAGCCAAATGTTGAAGGTGTATATTAAATTTTCCTAAAATTAACCATTCCTTAACCCCTAAGGCCTTACGATATTAATGGTATATTAAGTGGGGCTTTATGGCGAAGGGATTTGACAAAGAAATAGTCGAAGTTGCGGTTGCAATCCAAGGAAATGTTGCTGGCATTATAGGCATGGTGGGAAAAGATGCTATAGATAAAGATACTAGGCAGCAACTTATCGAACAAGCAGCTGAAGCATTTATAATCCCTAATGTAAGTCTTAAGTCTAACGATAGCAGTGGGAGCGTTATACTTTTAGATAACGAAAATGTTGAAAGGGTTAAAAAGCATGCTGCTAAAGTAGTTGATCAAGTAGTGAGCGAAGTAAATAAAGCTTTTACAGGTGTCAATATGGATATCCCTAGTGATGTTGCAACTGCTTTAACTTCTACATCGATTTCGAAAGCTGCCAGCAACAAAACTTCGCTTGTAGACAAAGCAAAAGAATCAATTTCAGGTCCAAGCGCAATGTCATTAGTTAACGACACTATGAAATTTTGTGCCGCTGTAAACAATGGGCAGAAAAAACTCGCAGAAGAAATGGATAAGAAATTATCTCAATCTGGCGCTTCTAAAGCACAATTGCGTTGAGATACTAGGCCGTTTTAATTATTACTGCTCCTACAAGTATTACAGCAATGCCAATTAACTTCCTTTTATTACTCTCTTCTTTTAAAATCCACATACCAAGTATTGAACCAAATACTATAGATACTTCTCTTAGCGCTACCACATACGAAGTTGGACTTTGCTGTAAAGCAAATAAGATCATTAGATAAGTAAATAAGCTTACAAATCCAATCATCGCACTATAAAATTTGTGTCTCTGCCAAACTATTAAGGTTTGTGCGCCTAATCTTCTGATCATGAATGGAGCGAGCAGTAGTGTTGTTGCGGTGAACATAATAGAAATGTAAAAAAGAGGAGGGATGTATTCAATACTCATTTTATCTACAATAGAGTATCCTGAGACGCATAGTCCAACCAAAAGCGCAGCTTTCATAGCTGCTCTTTTTTCTAAATCTCGAATACGTTTTATTGCAACCAGAAGTATCCCAGTCGCTAAAAGGCAGATGCCTATGAAGCCTCTGTTTGATATAGAATCTAGCCCAAAAGATAGTACGATGAATACTGTTACTAAAATACCAAATCCTCTTGCCATGGGGTAAATTAAGGACATCTCGCCAATTGAATACGAGTGCCCAAGTAACAACAGATACAGCGCGTGTATAATTGCCGTAAGAATAATATATGGTATCCAATGCCAAGAGATAGAGCTGAAATCAGTAAGATAAATTGCAAGAGGTAAAGATAGAATTCCCGCTATCAACCATCCCAACCATAATGTCGAAATTTTATTTGCTGCAGCTTTTTTGGCGTAGAAATTCCACGTTGCGTGCATAACAGCCGAAAGCATGATTAGTGAGAATGCTGCAGAGTTCATGTTGTCCTTTTGGTGGAGCCAGGCGGAATCGAACCGCCGACCTTTTGAATGCCATTCAAACGCGCTACCAACTGCGCCATGACCCCAAAAATTGCTAGGCCACTAAGTTAGCTTTTCTGCGTGGATAAGTCAATCAACGAGTGAGATTTTTTAGTACTTCAATAATTGCAATAAACGTCTGTATCTAAGCAAATTTGCCAACTTCAGTTTTTTTTGGAGTGGGAAAAAAAATCAGGATAAATACGCCCAGGCAAATAGCTGCGTCAGCTACGTTAAATGCAGGATAGTGCCAAAGGCCTATGTGAAAATCTAGAAAATCAATAACTGCCCCATGGGTAAACCTGTTCACTAGGTTGCCAAAAGCGCCTCCAATTATTAAGCCCAAAGACAACGTTGTGGGTAGATTTTTTGATACAATAAGCCAACAAAACATTGCGAAAATAATTGTGCTAGTAAGAATTATAAAGATCCACTGATCATAGCTATGATCATTAAACATACCAAAGCTTACGCCAGCATTAAAACTCAATACCAAATTAAAAAACGGAGAGAATTGTACGTAATTGACATCTTTGTCGTTGAAGTAATCTAGGACCATTTGTTTAGATATAAAATCAAATGCAAAGGTGAGAATAGCTATAATAAGAAATGGTATGTACTTAATAAGTTGTTTGTTCATGATAATAATGTGGTAACAATATGGCTTTTATCTAAATAAAACTGAGTGCTGTCTGCAATAAGTTTTTTTGTTTGTAATAATTTATTCATGTCATCCTCAGCAGCCCCTAAATTAAGAATGGCTAAATTTTTTGTTTTTTTATGTAAGTGGGTTTCAATAACAAAAGAAATTATTTTCCAATTGTCATCGTCTGCTGCCAGTTGAGATAATTTAAATATGTCCTGTTTTGATCTTGCTTCATTGGCGACAATCTCAGAAGCCATTCTAAATACGTCCAGTTTATCTTCGTCTAACAGCATAGATATTTTGCCGTAAGAACCTCCACTAAGCTCGAAGAGTTCATCTATATCTGTATCACTAAAATTTGGAAATTTTTGCCTTAAAACAGTAGAAAAAACCTCTTTTGTTGTCGGTGTTAATTTTAAAATTCGGCATCTTGAACGTATCGTTGGCAATATTTGGCCAAGTTGATGGCAAACTAAAAAAAAGAATACATTGTGCGAGGGCTCCTCAAGTACCTTCAGTAGAGCGTTCGCAGCATTGGTATTCATGTCATTGATGCTGTCAATAATGACGACTCTATATTTAGACTCTGCTGATGTAAGGCTCAAAAATTTGGCGATTTCTCTGGTGTCTTCAACTTTAATAGAAGATTTGTTATCACTGCTATCAGCCTCTAAAACCATAAGGTCTGGGTGACTCAAATTTTCGATTTTTTTTGTCGATGAGTTGTGAGTATCAAAATGAATAGAAGACGAAGACGCACCTTTTGATGGATTTGATAGCAAAAACTTTGCGAAAGTGTAGGCTAAGGTTGCCTTCCCCATTCCTTTGTTCCCGCAGATTAGCCAAGCGTGATGTAATCTTGAAGAATTGAATGCACGCAAAAAATCCTGACATGCATCTTCTAGTCCTAAAAGAGAGTTAACGTTGCGGGGATGCTCAAACATACTAGTACATACTTATGGAT
>JACCDG011097413.1_pt1 | contig 114343 bp, 112 predicted proteins | sample 7442471 | NCBI WGS metagenome assembly JACCDG01 (sample SAMN15323444, study PRJNA562643) | freshwater metagenome | isolation source: river surface water | place: USA:Blue River Watershed | collected 2017-08-17
CAGGCATTCAAGGTGTTTTATCAAAGACACAATCTTTCCACAAAACCTGGGAAGCACTCCTTTGCTACTACTTGGCTCCCAGTCGTCTCATTATCAAGGACCGTTTCACGGAAGCCGCCTTCAATACCTTGTGTGAACTCTTAGTGGTCAAGAACTGGCAAGCCTGGGTGCAACCTGGTGAAAATGTAGGGATTATTGCCGCCCAGAGTATTGGTGAACCTTCCACACAGATGACACTCAACACCTTCCACTTGGCGGGTGTGGCTTCGAAGTCCAATGTGACACGTGGTGTTCCTCGTCTCAAAGAATTGCTCAAAGTGACACAGAATCCTAAAGCCGTCTCCTTGACGATTCCGTTGAAGCCTGAATTTGCAGACAACAAGTCGAAAGCCCGTGAAGTGGCCCAAGAATTGGAGCTTACGCTCCTTCGCGATATGGTGCTCAAAACGGCCATTTACTACGACCCCAAGGACAACGATTCCATCCTCAAGGAAGACCGCGAACTCCTCGCCTTTTACAAAATGTTCGAAATCGGTGAAGGTCTTCAACAAGAAGGACTCAGCAAATACGTCTTGCGTCTAGAACTTGACCGTCAAACCATGTTCGACAAAAATATTACCATGGATGATATCTGCTTCGTTCTCCGTGAACACTACCGTGATGAAATCAGTATTATCTATTCGGACTTCAACAGTCAAAAACTCGTCATGCGTATTCGTATGCAAGAATCCAACTTGGGTCCAACGGAAAAAGGTGGTGCTCCCTTCTCTGACCCTGCTTCTCTTGATGCCCTCGTAGCCTATAAGAAATTCCAAAACAAAATCATGAATTCTGTAATTATTCGTGGTGTTCCTGGTATCAAAGCCGCGACCTTCCGCAAAGGTGATGCTCGTTACGTATTTAATGCTGAGTCAGGGAAATATGAAGGCAAGGAAGAATATATCCTGGATACGGATGGAAGCAACTTCCTCGAAGTCTTGAATCACCCTGCAGTGGATGGCAGCCGCGTGTATTCCACTCACGTTCATGATATCTATTCCAATCTTGGTATCGAAGCCACTCGTTGGGTGCTCCTCAATGAAATCACCACACTGTTCGAAGAAGGTCAAATCAACTACCGCCACTTGGGTCTCTTGGTCGACGTCATGTGCCGTGCTGGCCGTCTCATGTCTGTTGACCGTTATGGTATCAACAAGCTCGACATTGGTCCACTCGCCAAAGCCTGTTTCGAAGAAACGGAACGTATTCTCTTGAAAGCGGCTGTCTTTGGTGAAATTGACCCCGTCACAGGAGTGAGTGCCAATATCATGGCAGGTCAACCTATTCGTGGTGGAACAGCCTTCAGTGATATCCTTTTGGATGAAGTAGCTGTATTACGACTCCAGAAAGACCTTCCTCCTGCCAAACCTTTGGATGAGGACGATGATGCTCCTGATGAAGACCAAATCAACGCAGCACTTGGGGATGAATATGAGGATGAATGTTCGAATCTCCAAATGAATGTCATCTTACCCAAAGCGGGTGCCGCTATTGAAGATGAAGGCGACATCGAATTGGTTGAAGTCAGCGCCTAAAAAAAGCAAGCGTAAAGCCAAATCCCTTTAACATATCATGTCGCTGGCTGCACCAACTGCAAAGCAAAAGCCTTGGGAATTGATACAATGTGTAGCACTTCCCAAGAAAGTCCCACTACCGTTCATGCAACCTGTGCAAGAGGGATGGAAGGAACAAGAGCACCGTGCTCTCACGGAAATGAAAAATCGGATTGAAGACTTGGAATCGGCCGATGAATGGGAACTCCGTAAAAAAGTGACAAATCCATATGAATCTATTTTTTCTGGCGGCGACGATGCGGCTTTTCCATCCCTGGCCAAAGTGAAACCTCTGAGCCGCAGTTTTTTCAAGATGGTGGAAATGCTCCAAGTCTTTGATTTCTGGAAATATGCCAAGTTCCTCGACGATACCAAAGTCACTCCCATTTCTACAGGACACTTATGCGAAGGCCCTGGAGGATTCTTGCAATGTGTGGCTGAAGGACTCAAAAGTCGCGACCTCCCTGTGAACAAACTCTACGCCATTACTCTGAGACCCACCAAACACCAAATCCCTGGCTGGCGTCGTTCCGCTCACGTCCTCCGCAAACATCCTGAGATTTCTCTTCAATTTGGCAAAGATGATACAGGAGATATGCTTTCCGTTGAAAATCAAGACCATTTTATTCAACAAGTAGGAGGTCCAGGGTCTCTCCATCTCGTCACCGCCGACGGCGGTTTTGACTTCAGTGTGGATTTCTCCAAGCAGGAATTTCACGCCTTTCCCTTAATTTTGGCCTCTTTCATCGTCGGTCTCCAAGCCTTGGCGCCTGGCGGCTTCCTGATTATCAAACTCTTTGACATTTATAGTCAAGCATCAAGAGACCTTGTTCTCGGTTCAGCCTATTTTTTCAAAGATTTTTGTCTGTATAAACCGGCTACCAGTCGTCCATGCAATTCGGAGCGCTATTTCGTCGCCCGAGGATATGCTGGCCATCAAGTCGCGGCCAAGTGGATTGCGAATCTGAAACTGGCTGCCAAACTCCATACCACCAACTCCCCTTTAACACAATTAGTCAAAGGGAACTGGCCTCTAGCGTTCACGGATTTAGTGCAAGAACAAATGGACTGGCAAGAAGATGAACAAATCAAGAATATCAAAGAAACACTTGAATTGAACAAAAGTGATATCGAAAAGAAAATGCGGCAGAATCTGCAAAGTAGCAAAGCCTGGTGTCAAACCTTCAAGATTCCTTCTTCTTAGACGCTTCCTGGAGAACCAGAACCCAAATTGGGCTTAATATACCTGTCAAACAGACGTTGTCCGACAATGCCTGATGCCTGGTCCTGCGTTAAATCTCCACGACCCATCCCCTCTAACATGGCTATCATGGTTCTCAAATTGGGGTCATTAGGACTCTCCATCGCAAGAACTTTCTTGAACAAAAAAGGATAGTCTTTTGCAAATCTTGCAACATCTTCTTCAATTTCTTCGTTAGACTTGCCGATGCGCTTGCCGGCGAAAATTTTGTCCACGTTGTTGCGGACGTAAGAAGCGCGAGCTTTGGCAACTCCAGGTTCCAAAGGCACAGCAGGCTCTTCCGCAGGCATTTGAGGAGGACCTTGGCCGCGTGGAATGAAACGAATTCCTGAACTATCTGACATCTAGTTTGCCGCTTATAAAGAAAAAGGAAAACTAAACGCAGTTCTTCTCCTACAAAAGAAGAGATGAGCACATTGCCTCCTGAACAACAAGTCTCCCGTGATGTTCCTGTTGTGACTGCAGACGGAGCAACAGCAGCTGCCTACAAAGACCCGAATTCCCCCGAGTCTATCATGCGTCGGGCCAAAACCGCCGAGGCGCAGGCTGCAGTGGATAGTAAATACGACAATAGTTCTAGTCCCTATGAAGGATTCAAAGGCGGCTTCAATTGGCCCAGAGGTGGAGGAGGAATCTCTTCTTTAACACCTATCCAGTTATTTTTAGCTTTTGTGGGTGGAATTCTGATTTCTATTTATAAATCATCGAAAAAACGCTCTGTTCGCACAACATGCATTCTGTTTGGAATACTTGTGATAATCCTCTATATTTTTTACAGTAAGAAGAATGGAAGCGTTTAGGATTGTCGGCTCATCTTCTTTAGGAGTTCCGCGAGAACCTATTTCTACAGGACCTATCACGTTGTTTGAAATACTTTTCTATACTATATTCTTTATCATATTTTTCTATGCAGCTTCCTTTTCGTTCTTTCAAATTATACTATTTGTCTCCTCTTTTGCATATATTCGTCAACTTGAGGATTCACAGGCCCGAGCATCCTTGTTCAGTGTGTGGTTTTTGGCCATAGTTGTCTTCGCTTTTCTCAATAGAAATAAATGATTGGAGGAGAAAGACCTACAACGCCTATTTACAATCAAAACAATTCTGAAGAAACCAGTGAAGATTCGGCTTGTCGAACATTTTTTGATTTGATTGCAGACTTTCATAAAAAACAAATTCAGAAAACACTAAAAGATAATAATCCTAAATTTGCTTTTACATTAGAACAATTATTTGAAAAACAAAAAGGCATTCTCACGCAATTCTTGCAAGACAACCAAATTCCTCATTATTTAGAATCTGAAGATAAAGATTTATATGATTTATTAGTAAACTTAAATAGTATTACAAATACATATGATTGTAAAGCAGACGCTTTGCAAAAATATATAGCAGGAATGTTTTTTGACCATCCTTTTTCCTTGAGTGAAGCTCATGCTGCGAATCTAAAAAAATCCCTCTTTGACAATACCGAAAACCTCTCAGAAGAGTAGAAATGGCAGGAACAAAACCCTTGTCCAAATCGGGCAAATGTCCCGAAGGATATATTCGCCGTAAAGGCTATACGCGTAAAAATACAGGCACCCGTGTCAAGACAGCCTGTATTCGTAGCACAAGTACTCATACCACGAAACCCAATAATACACGTAAACGTCAGACAAAGCGCTTACAAGCTGTCTTAGGCACCAAAAAAGACTGCCCTCCTGGCCAAATTGCCCGCAAAGCCTACGTTCGTCGTATTACCAGCAAAGTGCATCGTGAAGGGTATGAAAAGAGAACGCCTTCTGGTCGCACTATCAAAGTCTATCCCAAAGCCAAGTCTATTTTTGTCCCTGCATCATGCGTGGAAGACACCGGCAAAGCAGGAAAACTCCCTGAAGGTGCCCCTGTGATAGGTCCTTTGCGCAAAGGCGAACTCAAACAATTCGGCTATAGCTACAAGTTCCCCGAACCTGTTCGTCGTCAAGCCTTGCAGAAAGCGGTCAAAGCTTTTGGCCCCCTCGGCACTTACCGCAAACTCGATGCTATCGCCAAACTCACCCAAGTCGCTGTTCCGCAAGCATCCCAAATCTTTGCCAGTGACCGCAATTGGATTCGTCGCAGCTACGGTCAAGCGGGCGTAGTGAAAGCGTTTTAAGACGTAGGCCAAGTTAGAATGTTAGGATTTCTTCTCACGACACTTATCTTCATAGGTGTCTTGGTAGGTCTCTCCAAACTCCAGGACTACAAGAAAGTAAAAGAGAACTGGCAAGAATATCGCTGTCAGCCTGATGTCATGCTTATGGCCGACTTTTATGGGCACAGTTCTTCAGACAACCTCGAATATTGTCTGAAAAATGGCTTTGATACCAGAGCTGCCCAATCTGTCAAACCCTTTTACACCTATTTGTCACTCTTCACGAATACACTAATGACTATGCTTGGCAATCTCAACAGTTTGCGTATGACCTTTGCTACGATTGTCGGCACGGTGACACAAGTCTTCCGTGAATTTACCCTGCGTATCCAAGCCTTGATGTCCCGTATTCAGTATACCGCCTACCGTATCAAATTCCTTATGGGACGTGTCTTTGGCATCATGTATTCCGTTATATTTATGGGTATGTCTGGTATCAAGGCTGGCCAAAATTTCAGCAATACCTTCTTGTTTCGATTCTTAGATACCTTCTGTTTTGACCCTGATACTCCCATTGAAATCGAAGGCAAAGGCTGGATTCCTATACGACAAGCTCAAATTGGCGATATCTTTGTGCAAGGCGGTCACCGCATCACAGCCACCTTCCAGTTTGCTGCCGATGGACAACCGATGGTCAGTTTACCAGGCAACATATTGGTCAGCACCAACCACTTCCTCTTACACAAAACCACGAATACCTGGGTCCAAGCCTGCGACCACCCTGATGCTACGCTTGTAGGAGACTGGATTGGAGGAACTGAGAGACCCTTAATTTGTTTGAATACCAATACACACCGCTTCCCTATTGGCAATTATATCTTTGCGGATTACGATGAAACATCGGAAGGCGATACCAAGGCTATGCACGATGTCTTACGGATGTTGAATGGACCAAAGGGCCAAAATGCGAAAACCACCTGTTCCGAAATGGCGGTGGCTCCTAACACAAAGATACGTCTTGCCAATCGTCATGTTGTCCCGGCACATACCATAAAACTGGGCACTGAATTATCACATGGCAAGGTCGTGGGAATTGTGTTAAAGGAGGTGTCTGGGGCTTGTTATTGGAAGGGTGACTATTTCGCTCCTGGAACCTGCATCTGGCATCCACAGAAACTTGAATGGGTTCGCGTGGAAACCGTGGCTGAACCTATGCTCTTTCGTGACCCCTTTCCCTTTTACTCCTTTGTTATCTCCCCTTCGGCTATCCTAGAAACCAAATCTGGAACTGTGTTCCGCGATTATGTCGAAATTCATGACCCTGGGCTTGAGGCCGCGTATAGCGATGCACTCCTCGGAGCACCTGCCCATTTGATACCCGAACTAAGAACAGAATGCTAGAAGCAGCACCCCTTCTGGCCGTGACAGCACTCTTTATAGGTTTATTTGTATATGGGACAGCCCAGATACAAGTAAAAGAAATAGCTGCAAACTGGGAAAAAATGCGCTGTGAACCGACAGCCGTCATGTTCGCGAACTTGATTGCGAAGGAAAAAGACCCGAACGCGAATCCATCCGAGTTTGCCGCCGAGAATTTCCAGTTCTGTATCGGAAAAATTATTGATTCTTCGGTCGGCTTCGCGATGGCGCCTGTGATGCAGATGTTCAATCAGCAAATGAAAGCGGCCGAGCCGATGCAGGCCTCTGCGAATGCCATGCGTGAAACCGCCGCTGGATATACGAAGCCGCTGAATACAATGTTCCAGCTGGGATGGAACAAATTACGTGGACTGGGGCAAGCCTTCTCGAGAATGTATTACAAATTGTATTCGGCGTTTGACCGTGTGTTTGGTGTGTCTGTGGCTGCGTTGTTCGGCGGTATGGCTATGTATAAATCTATATCGAATTTGATGGGGTTTGTCATTCAAGTAGTCATTGCAATCATAACCATGTTGAGTGTCTTAGTTATTCTTTTGTGGTTCGTGATGTGGCCCGTGATTCCGATTATTTTGACGATGATTGGCATCTTGTCTTCAACAGTGCACGCCGCGAATGTCAGTGGTTTGCGCGGAAGTTTCTGCGTGGCACCGATGACCAAAATTCGTATGCGCAATGGCACGACAAAAGCTGTGAAAGAGCTGGTGCCTGGGGATGAGTTAGAGAAGGGGCGTGTGGAGGGAGTTTTAATGACAGTTTGTGAAGATTTGTCCTGCTACAAGATTGGGAATGTGGTCATCAGTGGAAGCCATTTGGTCAAAGGGCCTTCAGGTACTTGGATTTCGGCCAGTCAGCATCCTGAGGCGGTGGAATGGTTTGAGCCTCCGAAGACATGGGTCTGTTTGAATACCAGCGAACATGTCTGGACTACGGCAAGTGGTCTGGTCTTGCGTGATTGGGAAGAGCTTCCAGATGGGTACGATAAGGAATGGGAGAAGCTGGTCCACGAGATGCTGAATCCTGGACGCATGATATGGATGTCGGCGCCAGGACGAGGATTGCTGGGCGGTGGAACACGCGTCTATGAACTGGAGAAAGGACCTGTGCCTCTACGCTCGATTTGCATTGGGGATAGAGTCAAAGACCATGATGGAAAATTCGTCAAAGTGCTTGGATTCTACGTAGACAATGAGATTGTGCCTGTGTATGGGCCGAACAAAGCGGCATGGGTCTGGGATGCGCCTCGCCGTCTCTGGACACATCCGCACTCCGAGGATGAAGTAGGGCCACAGCAAGCCGAAGACAGCTTTCAACTTATCACAGAATCAGGAACATTTCTTATTGCTGGAAATACGGTTGTGCGGGATTTCACAGAAGTGAGCATTGGGCGTTTACACGAAACATATCCCTTTGTTGAGAAAGTTCTTTCTCAGGAATTAGAATAGAATGATGCCTCGCACTAGTTTCTTGGTTATTGCCTTATTGCTCTTGGTTTTGGCCAATGTCATTATGATGAGCTACACTTCTCCGGTTTTCTACGGCTCTGCTGAGGGTTTCTCCAACTACATGAACAGCAACCAGAACCAGAATCAAAACCAATTACAAAACCAACAGCAGTTGCAGAACCAGCAACAAGAAGGATTCGCCAATATGCGCCCTGGTGGTGCCAAGGATGCCTATGAAGCCATTGGTCCGTTCGACGGCGTCCGCTTAGGTGAAGGCAAGGAAGGATGGCGCCACACCGCTCCTAATGAGCCTCTCCGTGGTCTCTTCCCTAAATTCCAGGTCGGCCCTGACAACTTGTTCATGTTCAAGGACAACCAGTGCAAGCCTGAATGCTGTGGTTCTTCGTATAGTTGCGACGGCGGCTGCGTCTGCACCACTCCTGAACAGCGCAAGTTCGTGAACGAGCGTGGTGGCAACCGCACCAGCCCTGAGTCTGGGGTTTAACAACCCCAGCCATAGCCTTTTGCTTCGCATCGCCCTGAGAGCGGTGTTTAAAAAACACCACCCAGTCCGTTCGCCTTCGGCTCACTTGAATCAGGTGTATAAACTCCTCCTTTAACACAGTTTTCTAAATCCTTGATATTTTCTTCAAGAAACTATCAATGGTTTTTATTACAAAAAGTCCTTTAATGCTTACGAGACTTTTTATTACGCTTGTTATTTTTCTTATTGTTCTTCTTCTGAGTCTTCTTGGTGTGTTTGCGATTGTTGCGACGACGTCCACCTGCCATGTCGGCAGGAGTAAATCCTCCCTTAAACTGCAAGACTTTTCCATCCGCATAGACAACACGTTGAGCAGAAGGGTCAAACTTAGGAGCTGACCCTTGTCCCCATTCTCCAACCATCGAGGCGAACTTTCCACCAGGACCAGTGTAAGTTCTAGCACTAGGCATGACAGACCCATCGTCAGTATTAATAGACCCTACACCTGCCGCAACACCTCCCTCTAACACATAGGCCAATGGAACAGCTTGCGCAGCTATATCTTTGACTATTTCTTTTTGTGTTGTTTCGTTTTTCATAATTTCGGCAGGGCGATATCCGTTAGAGGTATCGTTGGCAATGAACATCATAGGTCCTTCAGGGCGTTGATAGACCATAGGAATAGGAGCACAGTGGGGAGCGTGACCAGCGCTAATGACTTGCACACCTGATTTCTGGAGTCGTGCAAGATACTCGGCATATTGACCAGCATCATAAATACTGGGGCTATGGACTCCCATAGGACCTGAGCAGCTGCTATTGTCGCAGGATTGGACAAAGCTCACAAAGTGTTGAAGAGGCTTATCTTTGTATTGAGGAGGACCGTCAGGTTTGAGACCAAGAGCTTGGACAAGGAAAAAATCTGGAGAAGGTTCACCTGTTGCATCAATACTTCCTACCGCGGCAGGCAATACTGAATTATAGACAGCATCTTCAAAAATAGGAGCCTGTTGGTCTGCAGTAGGAGGATTCATCAAGAGAACACGAGCGCGTTCCATTTTATCATAATAGGTTGGAGCACTTTCAATTTGTGCTTTAATATCTTGATAATACTTTTGATTGTGGAAGAAGAATGTATCCATACCTCCTGCGTGAGACAAGAGGGTTTGGAAACTAGGTTCATAATGCACAATCTTTCCTACTTGAAACATTACACGACAGTTTTTGACAAAGGTATCATATTTCGCATCAGCAGGAAGAGCGGCTCCAGCATTTTCAGCGAGATAGAGAGCAGCACTCGGTTCAGAAAAGGCTTTGATTAAAAGATAGTTTGACTGGTCTCCATCCAAAGCAGCGTCCATGAGGGCATCCATATTTCCAAGATAGGGAGGTGCAGCACCCATAGATTTTCCAAGAATTTCACGCATACGCTTCTTCAAAGACAATTCAGTGTTTATAACAGCATAAAATCCAGTCCATAAAAGCCATTGTTCAGAACCAGCTTTCTGAGCTTCAGCGCGCATTTCAAAGGCAAGACGAAGCTTGTTCAAATCACGGTTTCCTAAAATGATAATTACACGGTCTGAATAAGCGTTATACAGTTTCATAATATTGTTAATGGAATCTACAACTTTGTCCCCTAAGTCAAAGTAATCTCCCAAAAAGGCAACTTTATTTTTGGGATTGGAGTCCAAAAAAGAAGCTAATGCAGCAAAAAACTCGTCACTGCAGACAGTGCGAGACTGAGCGGCCTTTCCAGCACTGACAACAGCACAACCTTCCAAATCAGAAATCATCAGAAGTTTGCCTCTTTCCATCTTTGCTCGTTTGGCACTCCCGTTAGTTGTTGTATTTGAGCTTGAGCTTATTGTGGTACTCATTCTATATTCTTTCTTCAGAAAAAGAAATGACACATTCGCGTCAGACTCGCAAGAAGCCCAAGCAGCTGTTCAACAACGCCATCGGAAAACCGAAAACGCGCGGGATCGGATACGGTTCGGCAGAAAAAGCTCGACACTCTCTCGCCCTCATCAAAGACAAGCCGCTCGCCTATCAAAAACAGGTCGCGATTACGATGTATCACAGAGCCAAATATCACAAATACCAAACAGCCGGCATGCGCAAGGCGCAAGCCATCTATAAAGATTTTCTGGCGAAGAAAGGAATTATTGGTCTGAGTTAGTAGATGAACAGCGCAGCCAATACATCGAAAAATGTCAAACTGTTCAACAGCTTGGTTGCTCCGCTAGGCATGATGAACAAGAATGTCTCTGGTGACTTGCCCACTCCTATGGCTGCTGCCGCCAACGCTGCCAACTCAGCCAAGTCCTGGATGCCCAAGATGCCAGAAATGCCAGCCATGCCCTCTTTACCCGAATCCATGCCAGATGTCACAGGAATCGTCATTTTCCTCGTCCTCGTTGCCGCCTTCATAACTCTCCTCGTTGTCTTCAAGGACCAACTCCAAGGCATTTGGAATCAGACTACCGAAGTCGTCAAGGGTTATTTCGCACAACCTCCTGCACCAGGCGCCCCAGCTCCCGCTCCTAGCTCAGCAAAAGACAAAAAGGATGCCAACGCTCCTCCTTCTCCTCCTGGTGCCACAGAAGAATCCAGTGACATCCTGGAGAAAGTCCTGCCCGGTGGCAAAGATGTCTTTAATGTGAGCTCCAATCGCTATACATACTACGATGCTGAACCGTTATGCAAAGCCTTAGGTGCAGAACTCGCCACTTACGACCAAGTCAAAGACGCCTGGTCAAAAGGTGCTGACTGGTGCAATTATGGTTGGGTCAAAGGACAAATGGCTGTCTTCCCTACCTCCGAGGAGACCTACCACAAAGCCCAATCAGGTCCTGAGGAACAACGTATGTCATGCGGTGTCGCAGGTGTGAATGGTGGCTACTTTGACAATCCTGAGATGCGTTTCGGTGTCAACTGCTACGGCACCAAGCCTCCTCAAAGCAAACACGACCAGAGCGTGTTAGCCAAAGGTGCTCCTCTTTCCCCTGGCGCCCTCGAATTTGATAAAAAAGTCAATCGTTTCAAATCTGAATCCGACCACATTGGCATTTTACCGTTTAATAATAACAAGTGGGCCTAAGCATAAAACCACCCTTTTACACTTTTGACCATTCGCCTCCATGAAATCCACTTTGCATGTCTTGAAGGTATACGTCACTGGATTGTTGCTGTTTGCCCATCACACGGCGCACTCCTTTTTCAGCACCGGCACCGGCTCCGTCACTATCCGAGTCACTGCTTTCGAATAATTCACGAATATATTCACCATTCTTGCTATTCTCCAAATCCAAATAGGGATAAATTGCAGCCGTTAATTCGAACCAAATACGTCGTCCCATACGGGTATCAGGGTCAAAGTCTTCCACAAAACGCCAAGGCTTCATGAATTGGTCAACTGCTTCCCAGTTCATAACAAACGAGAAGTAATCATAATCTTCATCCATATTTCGATGTTGCGGCTCAGGATACTTGATGCGACGGCGACTATTGAAAGAAGCTTGTTCTACGACAGCGATGGAATATAACCAGTTGCTCACAGCGCGAAAGCCCCAGTTCGTATTCATGGAATAGCCCAACTTTCCAAGCCAGACAGTCAAGGCTTCGGTAAAGTCGCGAATCACATCCGCACGAATGTCCCGTGTGTCAGCACTCCCCCAGATTTCTTGAGAAAGCCAGACTTGAAAGTCAGAATTAGTTGCACGATATTCACGATGATAATCAGTCATACGATAGACTCTGTGTTAGAGAGGAGAGATACTTCCCCTTTAACACAAGTTTGCCAGCCAATTTTTTGGCGACCGTTAGTTTTTTTTGAGTTTTGTGGTCACCGTGGCGTTGCGGTGAGTTTTGATAAATTGCATAATGGCGTTGGTTTCGTCATCGGAACCTGTAGGCCGTTGGTTGAAATACTCATGCAACAGTCCCTCCAAACGCTGGAGCGTGAGCGGGTCCGAGTGCTTTTCCTCATGGACGGTGAGGCGCCCGCCGGCGATTTGAATCACGGCATTCATCATACGATTTTCACGCAAGGTTTTCAGAATCTGTTCTTCCCATCTGGCTCGAGCAGACCGGGCTTGTTGGGCTTGACGCATAAAGGTGGCTGATAAATTGTCAAAGTGCACCCAACTTCGCACCATTTCGGCTAAGGCTTGGGTATTCAATTGTCCTTGTGTTTGAGGAGCAGGAGGAGCAGAACCTGACATCGTCTCTACTAGCTAGGATGCCTCTTCACACTGTTGCCGAAACCGCATTCGCAGCGCCCTGCAAACGGAATAAGAGCAAGCCTAATATACTTAATATAGAAATCATCATTATTCCAAATACGACACAAATGATAATAATATAGGGAAAGATTAGCTCCAAGAAATACTGCAAAAACGGCTGCAAGACCATAATCTGGATTTTCTTTCGCAAGGTTTCATTTTGTAAAAGGTGGATGGCTTTGTCGACAAAGGACTCCGCCCACTTGGGCAGTGTAGAAGCGGATGTTTCCATTCTACGACCGTGAGCGTAATTTTTGAACAGGAAAAACCCCCACAGAATCCAATGAAGTTTGCCAAACCCACCTACGATGCATCCAAAAAGGTCTATGTTTCCGACATACATGAAGGACCCCGGTATGAGTCTCACAAAGATGATGCCACCACCTACACACCCCCTTTAACATCCATCCCCTTGCTCCTGGGTATTGACTTTCCGAACCAAATCGTGCAGGCAACGAAGACATGGTTCTCCAAACCGCTCACCACGGACTGGCTTTCCTCTCGCATTCAGCATAAAACACAAGAGGTAGCCGACGATTTTGAAGGAACTTGTGTCTGGCAGATGCAGAAACTAACTATTTCCAAGGAAGTCTTCTTGTTCGAATGGGGTCTGGTAGACCAAAAGCCCGACGAAAAGGTCTTGATTCAGTTGGAAGAAGAGTTACCTACTGAAGAACTCCGAGAGGTGGATGAAATCCCTCAGGAGGGAGGGGGGGTCCAAGAAGCCATGCAGGTAGGTCCGACCCGGCGAATGCTGCATAAGCGAGAGGTCTTACGTGCCAGAGAGCGAGCAGCCCGGTGCCTCTTCAAGGCTGAACGAATGACCCAGGAATACTGCGCCCTCTACGGCGAGGATACCGATTGGGAGGATGAGGATGACTACGATTCAGAGGATTCGGAGTAAAGAAAATATTGCCTCCCACTATTTCAGAAGCGCAATGGCAAACGACAACAATCGTACAGTCTTTCTGGGAATCTTGGCCATCGTTTTAGTGGCTGGAGCCATTTACCTCATTGACCCTACCATGTTTGGTCTCATGAATTACGTTAAGTCAGAAGGTTTTGAAGGAACCATGGGTGGCGACCAAAACTACGTTGCTTCCCCTGGTCAAGAAGATACCCCAGGTGCTCAGCAAAAGAAGGCCACTGAATCCAACAGCAACTCTGCTGGTGGTGATGCATCCATGGCTGCTGGATTCAAAGACATGAGTGGCAACAATGTAGCTGCTTTTGTCAACAAGGAAGAAGGTGAAGAAGAAGGATTTGCAAACATGCAGGACATCACTGGCCCTGCTGCTTTTGAAGGTGCCCAAGCTCCTGCTGGCTGCTATCCTCGTGACCAACTCACTCCTTCTGAACTCCTTCCGAAGGATGCTAGCTCTGTCTGGGCTCAGCAAAACCCTATGGGAACTGGCTCCTTGAAGGGTAAGAACTTCTTGTCTGCTGGTGCCCTCATTGGTGTCAACACTGTTGGCCAGAGCTTGCGCAATGCCAACTACCAGCTCCGTTCTGAACCCGCCAATCCTCAAGTTCCTGTTTCTGTCTTCAACAACAGCACCATCGAACCTGACATGAATCGTCGTGACCTCGAAATTTCATAAAGACCAGACAACAAATAGATGGCTGACTTACAGTCTATGTTCTCTCAAACTCTTGATAGACTCCGACAATCTACCCAGAGTTCGAAGCAATATCCCCTTGTTGATGTGCAAAGTAGCGTAGATGGGAAAATCTATCGCGTGCGTGACATGCCTGACAAGCAACAGGCTGCAGATTTGCTCGCTCGTGTGCGTGCGAAAATCCAACAACTTTACTCTGCCACGCGTCAAAAATTCCCTGACAAGCCGCAAATCAAACAGTGGATGCAAAACTTTCAGCCATCCGCCGACCGCTTTTTAGAAGCGACTCCTGATGCGGAACACACGAGTTACAGCATAAACAAGGGCGAGAAGGTGCACTTGTGTCTCCGACAACGTGTAGGCTCCAATGAGTCTTTGGTGGATGAAAATGTCATGGTGTTTGTGGCTCTTCACGAAATGGCTCACGTGATTACACCCTCCGTGGGCCACGGGCCCGATTTCTGGAACAATTTCGGCTGGCTTCTCAAACAAGCGGAAGCACAAGGCATTTATCACTATCAAGACTTCAAAGCGCATCCTGTGAGTTACTGCGGCTTGCACATCACAGACTCTCCCTCCTATGACCCCAAAAAAGACGGAACAGATTTCTCTATGGGTTAGTGTCAGCAGCATGACGTGGAAAGATTCAACGTTTGCGTATCTATGATACCGAACTTTGACTCTCAAAGGTAGATGGCGACGGTAGCGAATCCGTTTTATCCGTTTATTTCTAGGATTCTCCGACCTCAAAAATATACTTCTCTTAAAAATCCCTATTCCTTTCGCTCTATACAAATCACCGTGTTCCGAAGCCCAACGGAAGAGCCGACTGTATTTGAGTTAGATGAGGAGAATTTCTATACGTTTTATACGGTTGATGAACTTGCCTTGCGTATTTATGAACTGGCCGATTTCAATGACGCCTTTCACCCCAAATACCAATGTCTCTTAGTGCCTGCCCAAGACCAGCCACGCTACACACATCTGCAGTATATGTTCAATCGTGAGAAACCAATCCTCAAATCCCCCTTTGACACCTTAAGAGAAGGCAGCAAAACGAGCTTGTTTGTCAATCTGGAAGGACAGACAGAAGATGTGCAGATTGCCAGTCGTCGCAACTGCTTACTCGAATCAACTCTGTTCCCCAGCCAAGACGAAGATACTCTTGAAGTGCATTGCTACTTATACTCGGATATGCTAGGCCTCTATACAGGTGACCGCCCTGTTTCCTATCAAGACTGGTTTGCGCTGTTCAAAGTCTATTTCCCTGAACTCGAATCCGATGACGACGGCGAACTTGACGAGTCTCAACAAGACTATTTGAAAACCTGGTATGAACGCTTCAGTTCCAAAGATATGATTGTCAAACAAATGGATTATCTCCTGCAGGAAAATCCTGATTTTGTGGGTCCAGGAAATTCTGCAGGCGGTGATTCTGTTCGTCTCAATAATTTTAAGAATCTGCGTCTCGGCTGGCTGAAGCCCTTAACGCGTGTGAATCCTGCAAAATACAAATCCTTTCAATTAGACTCCCTCTTTTACAACTTTGCAGTCAGCGAGGAAATACCGTATATGCGTCTGTATCCACGCAACTCTACCCCTATCAGTAAAATCCATGTCAAAGGCCCTCTCAATGAACCCGCCTTAGACACTCCTGACATCTTGTTGGACTGGGCAAAAGACCAGACACCCAAACCCAACGAGGATGTGCTCGTGGCCAAAGTCCTGTTGCGCAAAGGAGCCGGCATCTTGTTTCCCTTGTATGCTACCTTTACAATTTTCCAAGATGGCAGTGCCTTTTTCCATATTCAGCCTCCCAAGGATGTTCGTGTCCTGACCACTGCTGTCGACTTGCGTGACTTGGCCGATACTCTCTTTCGCACCGTGAAAGCCGTGCCGAAACTAGAACCCAAGAGCTCCACGGATACAGAAACACGTCCTGCTATTTTGTATAGAGCAGAAGACCTGCAACTCTTGGATGCCTATGCAGTCCTCGAATACAACGGCACCCCTGAAAGTCCAGTGTTGAACAAAGCCTTTCTGCGCCAAATCATCCCTTACTACCGCGCCTTTTTCCAAATCACAAGCTCTCCCATCAAGGAACAGAATCCTCTCGTCTTTTTACGATACAAAACAGTCAATAATTTCAGCACTCCTGCTCGTGATTTCCAGTTCTTGTATCGTGTCGCCCAACTTCAGAAGTTAGAGGGAATTATTGACTACAAAGCCATGATTCCGTATTATTTGCAGGAATTTGATGTGTCAGAGGAGGTAGCCAAACAGCGTATTGGACAGTTTATAGAAGTCAAGGATACCTTACAGCCGATTGAAACCGAGACGAGTCTGAAATATGAACAAGTCGAAAACCCTGGAATTGACATCAATCTCTTTGGTCGCCAACACCCCTATTACACCTTTCACATCTACCGTGTCGACAGCGTGGAAACATTGGAACGTTTGAAAACTATTTTGTCCCTTTTGGTGAACATTAAACCTGAACAATTGTCTGGTCTTGAATCATCCGCCAATGAATTAGCCGAGGAATTTGAAGAAGACCAAGAGGATGCGGATTCCACTGCAGGTTTGCAAACGGCTGAAGGCATTGTGAGAGAAATGAATCGTGACCCTCGTTTGAATGCCTCTGCGAAAGCGGCAAAATCCACAGAAGATGAAGAGGATTTATTTGCTGCTTTAACAGGTCTAGGCTCTTCTGACGAGGCCCGTGGTTTTTCGGATTCGACTCCAGATTTACTGGGATTTACCGAGGAAACCAAACAAGACGAGACAGCTCCTTCTCTCTTATCGTTGGCTGCTGCTGACCAGCCGTCGACCGCTCTTCCTCCTCAGAAAGCCAAAGGAAAAAAGGCCAAGAAAGCCAAACAGGAGGAAGAGGAGGAAGAAGAAGAGGAACGCCAATCCTTTTCAAAAGAATCAGCCAAGAGCTATTTCCGCAAACGCTTACAAGCCTACGATAAGATTCTGTTTGCCTATCCTGCCACAACTACTGTGAAGGCTTATCCTGAACTCTGTATGGCCAATGCGATGCGTCAACCTGCCATTATGACCGAGGACGAGTTTCAAAGGATGAAAGAACTCTATGCCAAAGACATTGCAGATGGCAGAATTATGTTTTTGGAAATGCCTAGACCTAAAAAAGGAGATATACCTGCAGCCAAAAGCGAGAAAACCGAAATCGTCCGCGCTATGCACTATGGCAGCAACCAGCTTCCAGGGCAAACAAACGTCTTGTTGTGTTCCGAATATTGGTGCAAAAATGAGAATCTTGTTCTCATTGCCGCCGATTTCAAAGGAACCAAAGACCGCAAAGGACGCGACAAGGAACCGAATACATGCCCGTTTTGCCGTGGAACCAGAATTACGAATCGTGATATTGCCTTGCCTGGAGAAACAGTCTTTGAACGCGCCAAAGGCGACGTTAAACCGCTCCACATTGCGTTTTTGACCAAAGTGCGCCATCCTCAAAACTTATACTTGCCGTGCTGCTTCATTCCCTACACAGGTGAAAATGCATCCAAAAGCAAAATTTATACGATTGAAGACCCTCCCTTTCAAGGACAAAAGAAATCTGCCGTCTTTGCGGTTCGTAAAGAAGTGGCTCCTCTTCCTCCTCAAGTGCAAGCGCGTATCGCCATGGAAGCCCAGAAAACTGGCTATCCCATTAAAACGGAGGCTCCTAGTGAAAGTATTACAATAAATTATAATTATTATCAAAATATATCAACATCTTATATTCTTAAAGGAGAAACATTCCCGCTTTCTCTCGAGTATTCCAAGAAAGATGCACAACACAATCCTCAACTGGGTATGGTGCCCAAAGGAGCAGATACTTATTTTGCACAAGATTCTCTCAAATATCTCGTCAAACAAGACCACACAGTCTGGAAACTGATGACAGACAACGATTCAGGAGAAGCCAATGTCAGTGGATTTTTCCGTATGGGTGTAGACAATCGTTCAGGGTTGGAAGCGGACTCCTTTTTCGCCGCCCTCTGTCCCTATTACAATATGAAAAACACAGCACAGATGCGTCATTTCTTATACAAAGCCATTGAACCGAAGATTTTCTTGAGTCTGAACTATGGCAATTTCTTGTTTGATTTCTATGAAAGCAACAGTCCTTCACCTTCGATTGACACGATTACACGTCTAGGCAATTTCAAAGATATCAATCCTGGAAAAGACAAAGCCGCGTTTCAACGATTAGCCAAAGCCTGGTTTTATTTTAAAACCGCCGTCATGGCCAAGTCTTCCAAACTCAAACAATATCGTCAATTTGCCCAGCTTCTGACCTATCCCAATTTCCTCCCTGCCTGGGACGCTGACCATACACAAAGCTTGGAAAATGGTATCTTGTTTATCGTGCTAGAAGTCAACCAGAATGGTGTTGTTGAAGTCCGCTGTCCTCCTTATGGTGTCACACCGCAAATGCAGGACACCTGTGACGTGGCCTTTTTGTTGCACTACTGGAATGGCCTCTGGGAACCTGTCTTTTACACCCGAAATGACCCTGATGCGAACATCCATGAAACTCGTTTGATTTTTACACAAGATACACGCGCTGATTGGCCACAAATCGTCAAAGACCGCTTCGATGAGTATTGCCAAATGTGTAAGAGGAGTGGTTTGGGGATGTATATGGACTCACCTCTTGTTTCACCTCAAGCCTTGTTACCCCTCAGTGTCTTGGTCGAGTCAGACAGAGTCGGCGTGACTGGAATTCTCCGTGATACGTATAATCACGTAGCCGCTGCTCTCGTTACCTTGCCCAATCAGACGACCGTGGTGATTCCTGCCATAGACGACGGCGGCTTGCATCCGAATTTGCACGTCGAACTCAGCTGGACAAACGTGCTGGATACCATTGCGTCTGCGGATGAGACGCTGGCTTATTACAAGGCGGCTGTTGCTCCCCTCTTAGTAGGCTACCCCAAAGCCTCCCCCTCTTACACCGTGAAACGCCAGATTCGTATGGACAAGACACTGATGGAAAAACCCGATGTGGTGTTGCTCCAAATGGAAAGCGGTTTGTTTGTGCCTGCAAAGAAAACCGACGCCTTTCCTGAGGAATTGGAATCCGAGATTGGCGAGGCGCACTGGCTGACCTGGGCTATGAATTCCAAACTCGTCTTTGGTGAAAAGGAAGCCACGGCCAAAGAGGAACTCAGCCATCAGGACTTCCAAGAAATCTACCAACACTTGCGCTTGTCCTTTTCGAACTGGCTCAGAACCAAGCCGAATGCCAAGAAGGACATCGAAAAAGTGCTCTTCGTGAACAATCGTCCGAATCCCAATATGACTGTCCAACAGAAACGTTCAGCGCTCTTTACGTTGCTGGGCTACGAGATTCTGAGTTGGTTGGACAGCACCCTACCGAAACCTGCACGGAAAGCGAGTTTGAAACGTTTGGACTGTCCTGTCTTATTATCGAAGGAGCGCTGCGGTGAATCTGAGCGTTGCGTTTGGCAAGAGGAATCGGGTCGCTGTCTCATTCATGTGCCTGAGAAATACACAGTAGGAGCCAACGAAGTCGATGCCAAGATTGTTATGGTCTTGCGTCTCATCGAAGAACTTATACGATTTCCTTTGCGTCGTGAAGAACTTATGCGAAAAGGAGTTGGTGAATATCGTAAATTGCTGGAACCTGTGCGAGTCCAGAATGAATACATTATTCCTGAGAACTTGCCGGCATGGAATGAGTGGCTGCATATGGACTGGAAACACAAGGATTCTGAACAAGACCGCTATATTGAAGAAATGGGCAATGCAGTTCCTTTTGCTGAAACCAACCAAGGAGAAGAGGAGGCCGAACAAAACGAAGAGCCTCTTGTTCCGCTGACCGAAATCCCTGAGCCTCTGCGCTCAGCTCTTGGAACTGCTGCAGACACACAAGGCCTGGTCTACTATCAAATGTCACCAACCACCTCTCTTACACAAGTCCTACAGTCCCTGTCGACAGACCCTCTTTTTTCTCAGAAACTCATGGAAAAAGGACAGCCCGAGGAAAGTCCCTTGTTCGTGGATGTGCTACCCGCCAAATACGTTGCTCAACGCTTGTCCAGAACCGTCTTTCAGATGATTTACGAACCTGGTGACGACAGCGGTTCGACGTATGAGAAACTGATTGCCAAATTGATGTTACCGAATAAACAAGCTGCTCCTGTCTTGTTTATTGTGCAGCTTCCTGATGAGTCCCGTGGTATTCTAAGCTCATCGCCTTCTCTACCTATCCGTCCTATTCCTATTGGCTTGTTGCCAAAGTCCCTCGCCTTTGAAATAAAAAAGACACCTGCGTTTGATGCCTCCAAACCCTTGTAAATTTTCTTTTCTTTTAAAAGAATGAAGATATTTGTAAAAATAATTATATTTATTATAATTATTTTAATAATTCTCCTCCTATTAAATAAAAAAAGGAATGGACGAATATTTTCCTATTCTCAAAATGCTATGGTCATTGTAGAACCTCGAAAACACAAAGATTTGGAACGTGTTCTCAAAAATTTTGATGAACATATTCCCAAAGAATGGGATTTGTATATTTTTTGTGGAAAATCTGCGCAAGGCTTTGCAGAACAAGCTGCTTCTTTTATAAAAGATAGACATGTCATTATACAAGCACTTGATACTGACAATTTAACAGCAGATGAATACAACACATTATTCAAACAACCTTCCTTTTGGGAAAAGGTAAATGCTGAAAATATTCTTGTCTTCCAAACGGATGCTGTGCTTTGTAAAAATTCTCCCTTTAATATAGATAATTTTACATCATATGATTATATAGGTTGTGCTTATACAGATTCAGCAATTGGTAGGTCAAATAGAAAGATTTGGGATGGAATGCCTTTTTATGGAGTAGGAGGTCTGAGTTTTCGCAAAAAATCATTTATGTTAAAATGTATTTCCTCTTATCCACAACAGCACCATCTTGCAGAAGATGTTTATTTTAGCTTATGCTCAGAAAGTTCAACGAATAAACCTATTTCTGCAAAAGTTTTAAATGAATTTTGCACACAAGAACAATTTCATGAAAAAAGTTTTGGAGGACACAAAACGAAACTACTTCGCTCATCCGATGAAAGCAAGTTCTACGACTATTGCCCTGAAGGTAGTTTTTTGAAGGAACAATTTAAGAATCCTGTCTAAGGTTCAAATGCCATTTGAAAAATAACGGGTAGGGTATACACCATGGAACCGTGGTTAGGAACAAATGATAAGGCAATGTTTTATAAATATTTAGATAAAGCTATAGTCTATTTTGAATATGGGTCAGGAGGTTCCACCTACCAGGCCCATAGTCGAGCAAATATCGTCAAAGTGTATACGGTTGAAAGTGATATGCAATGGTTGAATACTGTAAAACAAAACATAAAAGATGAACCGAACAAAATCGTCTTTTTTTATAATGAAATGGATACTCTTCCTGAGACCTGTGGACATCCTGGACCGAATAGCCATCCAACACAATGGATACAGTATAGTAATCAAATACTCAATTTAACTAAGGAGGAACAATTGGCCATCGATTTCATGATGATTGATGGTCGTTTTCGTGTGGCCTGCTGTTTGAAAGCGTTTTCTCTTACTCGACCTGATTGCTTGATTGCCTTTGACGATTTCTTGAATAGAAAACGTTATCATATTGTCTTGGACTATTACGATATTGTAGAAAAAACTGAAGATAGTCGCATGGTTATTTTACGAAAAAAATCAACTGTAACGGCTATCCCTCCAGAACTTATCCAAAAATATGAAGTTATTCGTGATTAATCATCATCGTCCATGATACGACACATCTCATGCGGCAAGGCTTTGGTAGGGGCTTTGGCTTTTGGTTTGGGTTTTGCTGCTAGAGGCGAAAGTTCTTGTCCCTCAAACACCAAGTAGCGGCCACGCCCTTCACGGACGGCGCGACGACGACTCTCGATGACCTCTTCTACGATGTCATCCAGCATCGGCACAGGGTAAACACGGAAATTGTCTTGATTTGGGTGCAGAACCACGAGAGCCAGTTCCGTAATGTTCATGTTATAGTGGGTTTGGAGGAACCAGCGATACAGATTGAGCTGTAGACTATAATGGGAATAGTTGCAGTTCGGCAGCCTACTCAGAGGTCCTAGACCATTCTCGAAATCGTTTTCCATCTTCATATCTTTGGCCCTCTTCCAGTCGTAAATGGCAAAGGTTCCATCCAGTTTGTTGCGATACACAATATCAATCTGACCAGCTAGCCTCAAGTCTTCGTCAAAGATTTCCCATTCCGTGCGCCACGGCTCAAACTTCTGGCTGTCGACCGCCCAGTATTTTTGAAAGTAGCGCCACTCAGGGGTGAGCTTAATCGCGGGTGGAATCACCTCCTCACCACCATTCAAGAACATCTCAATGGCCAAGTGCATGTCCGTGCCAGACGAACTCGCCTCACGACCACTGGCGTTCCACTTCGCTTTGATGGCCGCCGCTGTCATGCCGAAATATTGGCTGTTCGGCCAGTTCGGCGACTTCATCATCTTATCAATCACCTCGTCAGGATTGAAGTCAGGAAAACAGGCATGGACGACTTTCGTGCACGAAATCACGCCCTTTGAACTCCCTTTGATTGTATATATATGGGTCGGCTCGTCGAAATGAACATCGTTATCGCGCTCATGCCTGTGCGTCAGCGCTAACGTCATCCATGGCTGCAGAGGCGTCCCGCCCTTGTATTGTGCAATAGGGTAAGGCAAAGACGTCTTGTTTCTCTCCGTTTGCGTTTTCGTGTGCCAGGGATTGGCAGGAATCATGTCTAAACGGTTGTATGCTGGCCACCCTTACCCTCCCCTTTAACACTCATTTTTTACCATGGCTAACATCAGAATGAACAACGCAAATGCCTGGATTTTGTTCTATGTGTTGCTCGGCCTGGCCTTTGTTCTGAATGCTATAGGGGGGTTGATGGATATGACAAATCGAGAAAAAATAGGATTTTTCACGAAACGTCATGCTTGGCATGATTCTATGTTTGTCTTAGGATTGGCGATTGTTGTATTAGTGTTTTTGCGTTGTTAAGGCGTATATCCAGCCAGTGCCATCATCATACGACCCACTTTATTCTCGCCATCAATCGTGCCACGAGCCGTGCGGTGTCCGCCCAGCTCTGACCCTGTGCCAGGTCCCGTAAAGTATAAGAGATAGGTATTCTTATTCTTGGCTGCCATGACAATCTTGCGGAACTTGTCGTCTTTTTCCCAACGCTGACGAATACCATCTTCCAGCACTTTGTCTTTCTGTGTCAACCACTTGGCTTCGTCAAAGACAGCATCATACTTACGGAACGCCAAACTCTCCTCTAACACCTTTTTGCGTTCGGCTTTGGCCATGTCTTGTTCAGCTTCAGGTGTGAGTGCTTTGGCACCTTGTCCCGTGGCCGAAGCCAAATCACGTAAATGCTTCAAGTGGATTTCACCTTCCTTGCTGCTGAAGATGGAACGAGCGAGTTCAGGTTTGTTGGTGGCGAGCTTGTAGCGCATACCTGCAATATAATGTTCGAGGGTAGGATATTCCACCCCTGTGCTAGCGTCAACAATAGGGAAACGGCCGAAGGGAGAAATCCAACGACCTGCGTCAGGATAGCGGTCCATGATACCGAGCACATCGTCTTTCTTGGCTTTGAGCAAGGCAGCGTCGTGCCAGAATCGGAAAATCTTGTCGACAGGATAGGCTTTTGTATTTTTAGTGGCTTCAATGGCGAGTAAGGCGGCTTCGGCTTTGACAGCGGCTTCTTGTTCTTCCTTTGTTGCTGCTGAAACTTGCAAAGCACCCGTTCCAGGGAGAGGAGGAGGACCGACTTTTTGACGAGCGGCTGCCATGAGTGCACGGGCTTCGGCGGCTGTCTTTGGCACTTTTGTGGCATTTGTTGTGGAATTTGAACTTGTAGTTGTTGTGGTTGCTTGCAAAGGAGCAACAGGTGCTTCTCCTTCTTTGGGGCTTGGAACAGCAGCTGTTTCCGCTTGCACTTCTACTACGGCCTGTTCCATCTCAGCGACAGTTTCGGTCGTCAAGACACCTCCACGACGACGCTTGAAGATAAACCAACGATTCAGGAAACTATACTGTTTGACAGGCGGTTTCATGGCAAATTTCTCGCCTTTCTTGGCCCAATAGTTTTGGGTTTCTTCGAATAATTGTGTGCTGGCAGGTATACCCAGAACACGACATTCATCGGCGGTCAAGAGTTCACAACCAATTTCGGACATTTTACTCTTCAAAAGCTCAAAGTTCATCAAATATTCTGTTTGTTTTGTTCCAATGCTGACAAATTCCACGTCAATAGGTAAGCCTAAGCTATCTTTTGTATTGGGGAAATCCGTGCGGTCGTATTTCTTGGTGATTTTCCAGATATCCTGGGTTCCATCCTTCCCTACCTTCACTCCTCCCTCTGACACATCGGCCAAGGTATCGAAGACTTTCTGACCGTCGAAGCAGCAGCCTACGAAGAGACCACCTACTTTCAAGGAGTCACTAACGTTTTGCACGAAGCCATCCAGTCGAGCTTCGTTTTCAAAGAAGTAGTGAATGGCAAACATACAAGCGACACAGTCCGCTCCACGGTTCAAACGACCGACTGCGTATTTCTTTGCAAAAGGGGGAATGGGGCCTGTGGGGGCAATACGACCATAGATGGCTCTCAACATATTGGCTTCTTCCACTGTGGTTCCTGCTTCACCTGTAGCTAATGACTTGCCTGAATCGGCAATCACGAAAATCATCTTGGGCACATTTTCATAGCCTTCGTATTTCATCACATTCTTCAAGTAACGGTTATACGCTCCACCTCGAGTATCACGAATCCCTGAGCCTGCGATATCGGTTCCGAGAATAAATTCGGCTTTGGCATCAATCCAAGAATTCATGTCTCCGCCTTGACCCACGGCTAGGTCAACTAAGCTACGACCACCGCCCTTCAAGCCTGATGCCAACAGGATTTTGTCCTTAATAAAGACACGGTGGAATTTACGAAGTCCTTCCACGAGTTTCAAGTCATCTTTGGTGCTGCTGCGCTCGGCATAATAGACTTTCTTAATACCTGGAGCTTCTCCTCTAGTCACATATCCGTCCATTTCGGCTTGTTCGGCAGCAGAAGGGACAGTAGCACCGGTGCAAATCATGTGACGAGTAATGGGGTCATAGATACTTTTCCAGACACCTTCTGCAGCTTCGTCCTTGTTCATGGTGCTGCCAGGAATACGTTTCTGGTAGCGTTCTGTCTTATCATAACGCACACGCATAGGAATCCAGCGCCATCCAGGTTCATTCCGAGGCTCATAGCGCATTTCCACAATGGAGTCTTCTTCAATCGGGTCACCGTTTTCACAGACAACTTGGTCATTGCCTGAAACGGACAATTCAACCACCAAGTTACAGGTGTTTGCTGTGGTATCAGGAGGGTCCTGGGGATTAAATAAGACAGGCTTGAATTGGTGACGACGTTTCTTGTCATCGGTGACAATGGGCAAAGGCTGTTCGAATAAGACAGTTCCACGAGGGTCTTGATAGGCAGGCTCTAAGCTTGCACCGACATACAAACGGGCGATTTTATGTATGACCTGCTCTCTGACAATTTCTCGTGTCTCTTCTACATAGACCATTTTCTCACCAGGTTCCATCGCTGGTTTTCCACTGTCGTCTTTGTCAAAACGAACCAAGAAGTCAATACTGTTTTGGTCAGCCGGCTTCCATTTGAGTTGTTCGTTGTAGCGAACACCTGGGCTTTGAGGCAAGCCACCTTTATTAGGTGTCAGAATGAGACCATCGGTGTGATAAGGGACAAGAACAGCCAACATACGTTTGCAAGCATCAAAGATAGAATCACCAGGAGTTGCAAAGATAAACTCTTTTTTACTCACTAAGATACGATTGCTTTCTGTGATACCGAGTTTCGGCACAATACTCGGTCCTTCTCCCGAAGTCCATTTGCTGAACCAGTCGACTAAGTGGTCATGACGTCCTTTGGCATCTGCTGTGCCTTGAAAATCTACCGCTGAGACGTCTTGTCCACCAGGCACATGATAAATATCAAAGACCATATATTGTTGCACAGCTTTGTCTTCTTTGTCTCTGGTCACAAACTCACCGTCAATCAAGGATTTTGCACAAGCTTGGCGCACCAACCCTGTTCTATACACATTGAGCGACATGTCAATTAAGAATAATTCGCCGCTATCCGCTACAAATCCCATCATACGTGTCCCATCTGCCTTGTCCGTAACGTTGTAACCTGAGCGAATGTTGGCGACTTTGGGCTTCACCACTTTCGTCATATTTTCGGTGGTCATGGTGATAGGAGCTACACCGCGGAATCGGTCTTTTTTGGTTACCGCCTTATACTCCTCTAACACATCATGAGCCATGGTTTTGCGAATCAGAACACTGTTTCGCTGCACTCCACGCAAGACTTCACCAATGCCACGAATCAAGTTTTTCAAGGCCTGGTCTCTCGCGGCAGGAAGGTCATCTTTCGCTTTTGAAGAAAGAGGCAACAGTTCAACTTCAATTTCGTATTGAATAGGTTGTTTACGAATATCAGCTTCGCCAAACTTGACCTGCCAACGATAGTCATCAATCATTTTGCCTGTAGGCAAACGACGTTTTGTTTTGCCTGTGCTTCTGACAGTGCTCATATCAATACGAATTCCACGTTCTTCATCAAGGAAACTCCAACGACGAATTTGACGAAACGCTTTGCTTTGCGAAGCCCATCCCTTTAACACTTCCGCTACGTCAGAGTCCTGGCTGCCACGAGTATCTTCACGACGAACCTTCACACGAACACCATATTCGTCGATATCAAGAGTGCCATCAGGACCGACACTGTCTTTTTTCATGACAGTGTATTCAATATTGTCTAACGAATCTGAGCGACAGTATTTTTCAATATTCGGTAAGCCTACCACGGTAAAACGATAGTTTTTCGGTGTGAGAATATTCAAGTAATCTTCTTGAGGAAGTTCCTTATATTTTGCCTTCAAACGCTGCGCCACAGCAATAAAGGAGGTAGCATCTGAAGCATCACGAAAGGTTGCTTCTAATTCACGCTTATCGTGGATACTCCAATCCTCAAGAATTTTCTTGAGCTTTGTAATCTGCTCGGGAATGAGTTCCATAGCGTCTCTACTTGTGTACAGGTTGTAAAAGCTTAAGGTTTGCATCAATTTTTTGAGCATCCACAGGATACTGTTAAAAATGGATTGATTACCCCAAATGCTCCACAGCTTTGGCTCGGCCAAGGGCACGAGCATAGTCGTCTTTTTTGACTTTGGCTCCGAATGTTGCAGGTTTCGCGGTTAAGCCGCGACTCCCTAGCTCAGCTTTGAGTTCTTCCATACCACCTTCCGCGACAGGCCAAGGAATTGTCCAGCCTTCGTCTTCACGGTCACTAATCCAACGACCCAAATGCAAAGACCCTCCCTCTAACATACGGTCGCAGCCCTTGTTCACCCACAGAGTTTTCCGCCCTTTTGACCAGGCACAGAGGTCTTCAGGCATGGTCCAAAATGTCTTGCTTTCTTCATCAAAACAGACAGTCTGAATTTGCTTGAGTTCATACAAGACACCTGCAAGAACTTTTGTCTGGTCTTCATTCGGTTTCAGGCTTGACAAAGCGTCCCCCATTTTGGCTTTGGTGAGTTTGCGATTGCCACGCAAATTCGCCAATGCTTCCTTCTGCAAATCAAATGTCCGGTCGCGCACTTCAGTTGCCCTGTAAGAAGAGCCTCCGAGAATCATAAGAGGGTCTTCAAGATAACGCCAAGCGGTTGTGAGTCGGGCAGGAGCTAGATGCTGCACTGATGCCCCCCATAATTCTTCCTTTGTTTCTGCAATATCTTCTGCCGTCGAAACGATACCAGGAGGACAATCGTTGCGACGAGGATTGTTGTCAATCATGCGAAAAAATGCCTCCATTTACATGATACTCGCAAGTCAACCTTAAATCGCCTCACGAATGCCAGCATTGGCCTTTTCCAAATCATTCATTTGCTTTTCACGACTTTCAAAACTAGAACGATTTTTTACACAAAACGTTATCCATTCTTCAATCTTGCTAATAGTGCCGTCTTTCAAGTGTAATAAATCAAAAAACATACCACTGCGATTTTCACTAATTTCTTCCATTTCACGACGTAATATACGATAGAGTTCTTCTTGTTCGGGACGATTCATGCGCTTAATTTCATCGAACAGCTTCTTGCGGCGTTCAAAGTCAAGGTCTTTAGTTAAGCTCATTCTTCTTGCTCTTCTTCTTCCTCTTTTTGGTCCTCTTCCGCGGCCCCTTTCCCTTGTTGTTCTTCTTCTTGACCTTCGGTCTCTTCCTCGGTCTCGTTTTGACCTTCGGTCTCGTTTTGACCTTCGGTCAAAGCCGGTGACCCATCGCGTTTTCTCACCGTGCGGACAAATTCGCCTACGCTGAGAATGAAGGGGTCATTCACATGGAATTGCTTAGCCTTGATTTCGACTACAATTGTATCCCCAATATTGACAGCATTGAAGTCGGCACTGCCAATGTGAACATCGCGCGGAACCATCACTTTGATGGCATTCTCGATAATCAAATACAACCCCGCTTTGTTTTTCAAAATGACTTCCCCTTCCACTTGAAATCCTTCTGGCGGATTGTAGACTTTGCCTTGTGCTTTGACATAATACAAGAAGTCACCAGTTCCTCGGCCTTTTTCTACAATTCCCATGGAACGACTAATGAGTTGCAAACTGTCCTTGACAACATATCCATGTTTAGAACAACGTTCTTCTAAAGCTGCACGAAGCTTGTTCAAACAAATATCATCAAAGGATTTGATATCTTCATGAAGGTCGCCAGGAGTGAGAATAACTTTCTCTTCAAATACGGCATCAAGAGTCATAGTGGACATGGTAGGTGCCTATCTCTACCGTGAAACGCATGTTTCATTTTTTAGGTGGAAACTCTGTTTTCACCTAAAAAATCATAACGAAGCGAAGCTGAGACATTTATTTTAGGCTGCGCCTCAGTGAAGTGTTCAACGCAAAGGATGGCCGTGAAGCTTCGCCTCCAACGGACGATAGAACCAGCGCTTTTTCCCTATACCCGCCTTGTCCATAAAACGGAACACAAAGTCCAACATCGTGCAAATACGGACAGAATTACGAACCTTCATGATTTCATCACGCTCCTCAATTTGCGAGAAAGAGAAGTTTACGGAGACTTGTTTCGAACTCACCATCTCTTTATTCACATCCTCTAACATCTTGAATTTTGTAGCCGTTTCACTGTCATTCACACATTCTTTTCCACGCAAGACTTTCTTGCCTTCCAAAGGAGCTGCCGCATATTTGAATACCAACTGCTTCTTTTTTGGATTGTGCAAGACAAAGCCATAAAACTGACCTGTTGTCTTAGTATTAATAGGCTTAGCCAACAAAGGGTCAACCTCCTCCTCTAACACCTGTCGCTCAGCTTCTGAAGCATTCAGATACTCTATCGTATTTGTTTCACCGTTTACAAGACGCAAAAATACTTTGCCTTCATAATTCCAAAAACTCTCTTTGGCTACTTTTGTCTGAATGACATCACCTGCAACCGAATCGCCAATCATCTGACGCTTCGTTGCTGTGCTCATGAATTCATCCCACACATAATCCAAAACACAATCCGCAAACAAGTCTAGTGCTTCAGGGTCTTTCACACCTTCTTCCTTCAACTCGCTATCAAACAACATATTTCTGTAGAGCCAAAGAATCATCTCAAATTTTTCTACTTGCACCCCTTTGATACCTGCTGAAATAGGCAATGCTGTTACTTCTTTGATAAGAGAATTGGGCACATCTTCTTCATCGGCTTGCCCTTCTCTCAATAAATCCGTCCATTCAATCGTAGCATTCCAAAGCGCTTCTGTATCTTCTGTATCGGCTTCCCTTAGTAAAGGCACTTCCACATCCTTCGCTTTGGCAATAAACTTGTCACGCTTCACAGGAATCTGCGCCAAGCGCACCGCCGTTGGAATATGGGTATCCTTGATTTTGGACGGTTGAAAAAAATAATACGATTCACGGTGCAAGATACGTCCTTCGCGTCCATCGGCTGTCTGAATTGTAAAGGTAGGGTCATCCACAATTTCCTGTAACAGTCCTGTCAAAACTGGTTTCGGCAACTGCAGAATTGTCTCGATGTTTTCATAGGTCGTAAAGGCCTGGCCACTGGTTTCGAAAATCTCCTTCAAGACATCACGCAACTTTGTTTTCTCGTAGCGAGCCGTATATTCATCGTAAGTAGACAAGTTCCTATCCTCATCCTTTAACACAAGTGGCATATCTGTCTTGATTAAGCATTCATACGTGCATTCGCCCCAGTCACATAAGGGTGTTAGAGGGAGGTCATTGAGGGGGACATTTTCACGTCTTTCACCTTGACTATCGTAAATCATCGTGAGAGGAGTCAAACCTGAAATTTGGATAGCGTCTTTGTTCAAGGCACAGTCCAGTGCGTATTCCTTCAGTGTTCTCGACACCATCCCCACGGTCTGTGCTTTTTTGAGAGCCAAACGATAACTATACATATCCACTGTTTCTTTGATATAATTACGTCGGTATTTATTGACCAGCAACGTCACAGTGCAGTTTCGTTTGCTCGCAGGCAAGTCGGCATGGCTGCAGTTACGGATACCACGACCCACGATTTGTTCGAGTTTGTTCAAGTGATACCAGCTGTCAAACACCAAGATTTCACGCACATATTTCAAATCAAGACCTTCGCCAGCCACTTGAGACCCTAAGACGACTTTGATGTCTTCGCCATACAAATTGCTGCGTTTGCGAATGGCACGAACACTGGCCGCATTGTTGGGAGACAGATTCTTATCGGCAGTAAGCAACACGTATTTAGCTGGCTTGAAGGTGTGGGTTGCTACACCTTTTTCCTCTGGAACTAGTCCGTGTCCTTTCTCATGACGAGGACAGAGAGCACATTGACGGCCATCAGGATGCTGCACACCTTCTTTTAGAAAGCCTTTTTCACGACCGAATGCGGTGTAGCCATTCGCTTCTAGGGCGAGAGCAATAGAAAGAGCACCGTTTGAGACGAAACGACTGTAGACAAAGGCTACGCCACGGCAATTGTTCACGCGTTCGAGCAGTTTAGCGCACTTGGCCGAGTAACGCGGCAGATTGCTCTCTAATAACCAATCTGCGCCAATTTCAGGATTCGCAGTGTAAAAGGAATAAGAAGCCTCTTCCTTTTTTTCACCTTCGCCCTTTTCAACTTCTGGACGTTCGAGTGTAAAGACACGAGTAAAGCCTTCAATCCCTATTTTTCCATATACATCATCATTGTCTTCACTGGGATACATCCAGTTGCCTGCAGCCACTAGACTATCTAAAACAGTCACACTCAGTCCTTCCTCACTTCCTCCCAAAGTATCCACAAATTTTTCATACCGAGATTCGGCTTCAGGTTCAAAGGAGCAGCCCACGCAATACAGTTTTGCACAGTTTAAGCGTTCGGTTTGTTGAATAGGCTTACGACCAATCGCTAAAGTAGGCCAGGACGTAACACGTGCAGTATCGTGCGGTTCAATACGAAGAGGAAAACGCAAAGGATTTTCGCCACGCATATAACTGACATAGCGACGAGCGATAGCCCCTAAAAGTTCTTTTCCATTTTCTGTAAAGGATTGTTGTGCCACGTTGAAAATATCACTTTTTCGTAAAAGAACAGCTTTGTCATTTGTCAGCAACAAATTCAGTAAAAAGATAATTTCTGTATAATTGTTGTACATGGGTGTGGCTGTCATCAAGACAAGTTTGAGGTTATCCACAGTATCTAAGACTTTGATTAACATAGGCGTCAGTTTTTTCGCTGCTTTACTATCCTCCCTGTCTTGCACACTAGCATCGTCCAAATCATCTTCTTCTCTGCCTTCGGCGGCGGCTGCAACTCCCTCTAACACATCTCGCAAATTGTGCGCTTCGTCAATGACCAAGATACGATTATTAAACTCACTTTGTATCTGTTGACGTGAAATGGATTCAGCAAATTGTTTTGACTTTCCTTTCAAACTGAATTTTTCTTGGATTTTTACTATATATTTATAGAAGGCATAATAGCCAAAAAACATATAACGGCGGTCGATGAGTTCGGTAATCGCTCTACGAATTTTCTCACGGTTGCGTTCATACAGAGTATTGGTAAGGCGCATATACAAGTTGCCCGTGCAGCCATTGTGTTTATTCGGTTCTCCTTCAGCTTTGCCTATCGTTAAAGAAGGCGCATCGGCATCAAAAATGTTGCGCAAGAAGCCGGCTTTGATATTCGGTGGGCAGACAATCATGGCTTTGCGTTCAGGATAAAGTTCGAGATATGACTCGCATGTTATCACAGCAGCACATGTTTTCCCCACACCCACCCCGTGATACAAGAGAGCACCATTGTAAGGTGTGTTGGGTGATAAGAATTTGCTAATAAAGCGCTGGGTAGGTGTGAGTTCAAAATCTTCGTTTGCTTGGCTGCTGTGGCAAGGGTCTTCACCAGCGTCCATTTGGTCTTTTACAGATGGCTGACGAGTTTCAAGAAATTCTATTTTTTTCATCAATTTCTGTAAGAAATCATCATCTCTAACATCGGGATAAAGTCCAGCATAGGTTTCCCATTCGTCTTCGTCTGGCATGGAAAAGACATCCGAACGAAGAAGCTCATCAAAGAGCTCTTTCTTTCTAACTGGGTCTGTCTCTCGTCTCCAGGCTGCCATAGCAGCAAAGGCCTCAGTTGAACTCATTCTGTTCTAGGCTGAGGTTTCCTGTGTTGATTCTTCCGCATGCCCTGGGGTGCTGTCGCCCAACGAAGCAGTAGGAAAAGGACACAAATTACGAAACAAGGAAGCTGCGCGGAGTAAGACTTCCCGTTTTTCGATATTTTCTGGGCGAAGATGATTCAAGGCTTCATTCAAAGAAAACCATCGTAAATCGCCAATTTCACGACGCATATGGTCATTACTGCTGTCGTATTCAACGCGGATGCTGTGAGGAACCCACACCACGTAGTATTTATGACAGTAATGCACGTGATTGCTGCCGAAAAAAGATTCGATAAGGGGCTCCAAATTATGAATCGGCACAACGTCTTTCTCTTTAACACCTGTTTCCTCAAACATTTCACGCATGGCACACACGTAGTCGCTTTCTTGCGCATCTCGACGGCCCTTAGGAAAGCCCCATTCAGGAGTTTCTTGAGGAGGACCTGAGGCATCAATCATATCTTGAATTGTCCAAATTTTTCCTTTGCTGTCTGCTACACCTTTTTGAATTTGTGTCCATTTCGCTTTCGCATTTTCAAATTCATTCTTATACAAGTGATTGACATTCAAGCCCCACATGGAATTCCAAATCGTTTCAAAAGGACCGTCACGATAACGTTCTCTTTCCGCTTGTGTAATGCCCCGAAGATGCAAACAAATATAGTCAATGTCGTTTACACGATAGCGACCACGCACCAATTCAATAAACCCGAGACTATCACGGCGTTGAATCAACAAGAACTCGAGTGGCTGATTTTCCATGCCTGTGACTAACGCTGGATTCTTGGACATGGCGCTGGCAATATCAAATTCATTCTTTGTTCGCACCATAATCACACCGTAACTGGTGACAGGTGCTATACATTGACGAAAAATATGTCCATTGCCGCCACAATTGGTGCACTGAAGAGGTTGTTGGTGATGATTATTATTATGGTGACTACCTCTGCCAAATCTACTTGACATTTTCTTTCCTTTCTTTTCAACCCGATGAGCGTTTAGCCCTTGAGCGATACTTTCTGCCGAAAAGCCAGAAGAGATGCACTTGCCACCTGATTCTTGGGGACCTTTTTTTTGGCACACTATTCACATCGTTGCTCTCGGCTATCCTTCAGAACCATCCTATGGTCATAAAAAAGCCGCCAAGGAATTTTTTGAAAGTTTGTTATTTTTGATTCCTTGTCCTATTTGTCGTGAGCATTATGCCACCCATTTAGAAAAATACCCTATAACACCTCATCTGGACAGAAGAGCAGACTTGTTTCGCTGGACGATTTTACTCCACAACGAAGTCAATAAAATGCTCGGCAAACCTGTCAAAACGGAAACAGAAGTCTTGCAATATTATTCTCGTCTCGGTTCTCGTGGACGTTCGCCTGTCTATACACCCGATGACTTTGTGGCAGCAGACTGGGCTGCGAGAATTCAAGGTATTGCGATAGGGGCAGGTCTTGTGAGTGCGCTCGGTGTAGCCTACTGGCTGGCCAATCAATAATCTTGCTTTCAAGTAAAATGGCTGAAGACACAAACGTGTTAAAAAAGTTTCCGCCTGAAATTTATGAAAAACTCAATCTTCCCAAATCGGCGAAACCCTTGAAACAGAAAGCCAAAGAAGTCATAATCAAACCCGTCATGACCGATGAAGAAATCAAGGCCAAAGAAGGTCAGTATTTCACAGAAAAAGACGCTGATACTATTTACGATGAAGATGTGGATATTTATACGATGGATAAAGACGGCAACAAAAAACTGTTGGCCAAACTGCGTAAACAAGTCATAGACCCTGAGACTATTAAGACAGGCTGGGAAGGATTCTGGATAGCCGCCGGTCCCTCCAGAAACCGCGGTGCAGCAGCCGGTCCTATCAATGTGAAAGGGAAGTATTGGACCAAACGTAAACCTGTAGAAATCAAAGGCTGGGCGGCGAGATATATCCAGGATGGAAAAGTCAGCAAAATGCGTGTGATGAACAATGTCTTCAGTTCTGTGCTCGGCTATTTTGATGCGACGCCCTTCATGAAATTGCCGTGTCGTCTCACATCATATACTATGCGCTACTGGAAATACTACAAACACGGTCTGCCTTTCATAAGAGCCATTGACAATTGTTTCAAGACATTGGTGCCCGACCGCCACGCGCTTCAAAAGAAAGCCGCTGAACAAAAACCCCTTTTACACATTACAGATACGGCGTTTAGCAGCGTGACCATTAATCGCAACTTCCGCACGGCACTGCACATGGACGATGGCGATTTCAAACAAGGATACGGCAATTTGTCCGTGATAGAACGCGGTGCTTACCATGGCGGCTATACGCTGTTCCCGCAATACCGTATTGGCTTCAATGTTCGAACAGGAGATTTCTTGGCGATGGATGTGCACCAGTGGCACTGCAACACCGAGATGATTGAAACAGCTGAAGACAAGAAAGCCAATAAGGGCCTACCCCGCATTCACAAGGATGATTTAGAAACAGGAACTCTTGGTGCCGACAAGCCGTTCAGTCGTGTGAGCTTTGTCTGTTATTTACGTGAGAAACTTCGTCAGTGCAAAGACAATGAGACACGCAAATATTTCAAAGAAATTGGATACAATCCTGCAACCCAGAAATTCAAGTCCAATCCTGTCACTCGGAAAAAGAAAAAGGAAACATAAGCCTAATAGAAGGGATGAGCACTCCAGGCACCATACAAGCTACAGTAGACCAAATTCTTGGGAGTCAGACCTACGGTGCTGCCAAGAGTTTTTTGAGTAGCGGAGCAACACAAGCTTACACGGCTGTGTCATCAACTGCCTCCTCTTACACAGGAGGAGACACCGGCGGATATCTTTTGAGCACCTTATTTTATTTTTTGCTCTATACTTTTGTTCTGTTTCTCATTTTAATCCTATTTCATTTCACAGTCAGACCTGTCTTTTCCTTCGTGCCAGGGGGTAGAGGATTCTTGAAAATTCCTAGCACAAAGGATGACAAAGTGTATTGGAACGACAAGAAACAGCCTATTCCAGATTCTGTGGAAGCCCGTGTGCCTGTAGAAGACCCTATGAAAGTAGGTGTCACTGATACACTGTCAACGTATGATTGGATTAAAGATTTTACAATGAGTGTTGACCTTTACATTCGTAAATTACAAGAAACAGAACCTCGAAATCGTATTGTCTTGTATAAAACATATCGTCATGGAGCAACAGGTATAGTCAATAATGCAGTTACAAATGTTAATGAAGTTACAAAGGTAGAATCACCTTTGGCTACAGGACCCTCCTCTGGAAGTTTGACAGAGTATATGATAACAACAAATGCTGGTATTACAACCTATAAATGTTCGATGCTTGTTTGGTTATCAGATGCCAATGACTTGAATGTCACCTTTTTTACACCAACAACCGAAGCCAGCTGCCGCCCTATTAAAAACATTCCATTGAATGAACCCTTCCGTTTGACCGTCGTTGTCGAATCCAACCTATTTACAGTGTATCTGAATGGAAAACAGACATTCCAAAAAGTGGTAAGTCCTTCAGGTATTATTCTTCCAACGTATAGTGTCACAAACCAACCTGAACGTTTCTATCCTCCTCCTGCCTGGGCAGATACACCTGTCAAAGCGGTCTACGTGCAGAATTTGCATTTGTGGCCAAGGGCAATTGGCTATGATGAAGTCATCACAGCACAACCGGCACTTGCCAAGAAGGAAGATTTTGATTTACCACAGGATGTTATTGATGGAAAATGTTCTTAGACGATAGAATGCTTGTAGAAGCAGCGTTGATACTCCTCGTTGTGATAGCAGTGGCCTACATCACAACGACGTTTTATACCAAAAAACCGAACTATCAAGGTGACAAGGATGTTTATGATTTGAGAGAAAGCAATACAGTGCTTGCTCATAAAGATGCCCCTTGGCTAAATAATCCCTGTTCAGTTCGTTTTCTTTTATTTTTGGAACATGCCCCTCGAACCCTCCAAAAAGTCGATTGTTTAGCATCAACAACAGCAGCAGATAAATTCCAGCCTTCCTGTGACAGTAATTCGTTCGCCCGCTGTGAATGCGCAGGTGCAAGTTGCACAGCTTGTAATCAATCTGCAAGTCAAGGATTTATGTATAAGATATTATCGAAATCTGACTTGGTTGAATTTTGGCTTTCAGGATATACGTCTGAAAATGACAAATCAAAGTCTGATGGTCTTTTGAAAATAAAAACAGCAAAATCCTCATCCCAATACTACATGGAGGCTGTGGAACTCCCGGCCATTCCCATGCAAAAATGGGTCATGATTACGATTGTGAAAGAAGGAAGACGTATTGATGTTTATTTTGGAGAAAAGCTTATGACAAGTAAGTTATTGGATTATATTCCTGTTGCATCTCCCAGTGCAAATGTTTGGACTGCAGGCAATGCACATTGGAGAGGAAAAATTGGATTTTTCGTAGGTTTGGATAAAAGACAAACTTCTGAAGATATTCAAAAAGATGCACAATCTACACTCAACACACGAGGAGAGCCATTGGGCTACGACCCCTTGGCACCATCTCTTTCTTTGAGCTTGCCCGACTGCTTCTTAGGAAACTGTAACAAATTTCCTCAAGTCAAACCTTTGAATCCTTTTGCTGTGTATGTTACAAGTGTGGCCTAAACTTTCTTTCTTTTCGTCTTTCTTTACAGAATGAATGCGGCAAATGCTCCGAGAAATACAAGTGGTGGCGGGCCTACCAAACTCGTCATGGGTATCGTCTTTTTAATTTTGGTCCTTGTAGCACTCTATTATTTATACCAATATCTCTACGGCAAAAGTCCTGCACAAGGTTCTGTCACTATCTTGCAAGGCAATATTCCTATAACAACTGTCAATCGTGATTCTGATAGCGGAAAAGATGCTGTTTCCAAGACTGAAATTTCAGGCGTGTTAGATGGAGGTGAATATTCTGTGAGTTTCTGGGTCTATGTGGCTGACACGAAATCAATGGCTGGTGGTGCAAAACTTGCTCACTTGATGGAAATTTCCAAGAATCGTTTTGCTACTGAAAAAGGAAATACCCTTGTCTTTGTTGGCTTGAGTCCGAAGGATGGAACCTTAGTTGTCCGTCAGAATACATCTGACAACTATAACATTAATAATAAATTGACTTCTAGCACATCTACTCAGTATCCTTTGGATGGTCTCATTACAAATTACAACAGTGGAACAACTTTTAAGGATGATTCTCGTTGTGATATTATTAACGGTATTGAATACCAGCGCTGGATTTTGGTCACTGTGGTAGGAAACGGTAGAACGTTGGATGTCTATGTTGACGGCAAACTGGCCCGTTCCTGTGTCTACAGTTCTAACTTTGCCCTCGGTTCCCCTGATGGAAAAGCCACTGCTTATTTTGGATTAGACAATGGTGGCAACATGAAAGGATATTTCTCTTCAGGCAAATTCTACAACTATGCCTTGACTCCTGATGCCGTCTGGGCTCTCTACCAACAGGGACCCAGTGGCTCTTTGAGCATTACCGACTGGTTCAAAAACTTGTTTAATGTCAATGTCTCTTTCTCCAATACTGCTGGCATCCAGTAAAGTATCTCGCATAAGTCAGAATGGATTTATCGAGTCCCGATATTTTTCCCCAAATTGTCATCTCGCTTCTTATCGTGGCGACAATTTACATCGCATACATGGTTGTAGAGACATTCTATCGCTCTTACTTGGGCTACAGTAAGGTTCGTATCCCTATTTACCCATACACCGGTTCTTCCACAAAATCCATTGTTGTCAAACAAGACCCCAATACTCCTGGAAGCAAAACATTGAATTTGTCTGAGAATCAGCTCACCGGCATTGAATTTTCCTACAGTTTCTTCCTCTATGTATCTGAAGATACTGATGACAATACTGCAGGATGGAAGACTGTGTTCTATAAGGGTTATGAATCAGGACCTTTCCCTCTGCAAGGCCCTGGTGTTTACATCAGCTCTACATCAACAGTCCAAAAAGTTGGTTCAAATGTTATCCAAAACACTCCTGCTCCTACTTTGCGCGTTGTGATGAATAGCTACGACAAATGGTTCAACAAAGTCGATGTCAATCAAATCCCCTTTAACAAATGGATGCATATCGCAATAGTCCTCCGTAAAAACACCTTGGAAGTCTACGTCAATGGAAACTTGGCCAACAAACTCACGTTTGATGGCACCTTGCCCTACCAAAACTATCAGCCTTTGAATATCTTTTCTAATAATAAGACACTTCCTACAGAATTCAGGTCTGCAGATTCATCAAATGTTAAACGTGGTATTCCTGTTGGAGATAACTTTATTATTAACGGTAAATTCACAGGCTATTTGAGCAATCTCTATTACTTTTCCTATGCCATGACCTATTCTGAAATCCAGGGTATGCTCAATATGGGACCTTCCAGCGAATTCAGTCAAGAATCCATGGACAAGCCTCCTTACTTGATTGACAGCTGGTGGACACAGCGCAAAGCATAAATGCTTTGCGCAGCTCGCCTCATATACACTCCGTGAGTGTCTATTCGGACCCAAAGAAAAGGATAAATCCATTTTGTTGCTCATCTCGACTACTCCCAGCGCTAAAGCGACAAAGAACTAAAAAATCAAGAATCAGTGGAGAACAGATATGCCAGGTGGAGGTCTACTTTCCCTTGTATGCTATGGTTCGCAGAATGTTTTACTTTCTGGGAACCCTGACATGACCTATTTCTACAAAACATTCAAGAAATACACCCATTTTAGCACCGAGACAACATCGAAGCTCATGGACGGTCCTACCGACTATCCCTATGAATCTTCCGTGCAACTCCGAGCCCGTGTGGACCGTGTCGGCGACCTCCTGTCTGACATGTATTTCTCTTTCCAAGTCCCCGCCATTTTCAGCAAGTATCACGATATCAATACCATAAACAGCCCCTTTTTAACACAACACGAATTCAAATGGGTCCGTGCTCTCGGTGCAGCCGCTATTCAATCCGTTTCTATCAATGTAGGCCCTAACAAAGTCCAAGAGTTCACGGGCGAGTATCTGATGGCCAAGGCCCTCATTGACTATCCGAAGGACAAATTTGAGAAATGGCAGACTCTCGTAGGCGACACACCCGAGCTTACAGACCCTGCCAAAGGCCTCTACGGCAACATCACCCAAACAGGAGGAGAGTATCCGACCGTCTATCCTGACATCCGTAATACCACGCAAACCAATGCCCCCAGCATCCCCTCTTACACTGTCACAGTCCCGCTGCCTTTCTGGTTTACTGAAGAAGGCCAAGCACTCCCTCTTATTGCTCTGCAATACTACACCGTCGACGTTACGATTAATCTGAATCCCAGCAGAAATCTATACACAACTTTGGACATTTCAGGCTATCGCATGGCTCCTGGTCATCGTATTGTATCGTCCAAATCCTCTATTGAACAAAACATACCTACCTATTTTGATTCTACCGATACAAGTGCTGAAATTCGCAACTTCTTTACTGATATTAATACTACAGTCCCTGCCTTGAATACCTGGCCTTGTTCCCCCACCCTCCATACCACCTATGTGTTTTTGCCAGATAAGGAACGCAAAGTCTTTGCCACCACTCCTCTTGTCTATCTCACCAGACAAGTCACGCCTGTTGTCTTTTCTGAAATTATTAGTAATCAAACCTTAAATCTTGATATACACAATCCTATAACACGACTAATATTTATACCGAGAAGAACAGATACTCTCTATTATCGTAATAATACGTTGAATTTTACAAATTGGTCTTCTTGGCCACAGAGACCCAAAATAGAAACACAAGTCCCCAGCAACAGCACATTTATTGAATCCACCAATGCAACAGGTCTTCTTGTTCCCCAAGGCCAGAAAGACATCATTCAGTATCTCCGTATCCTCGTCGACGGCAACGAAATCCAAGAAATCAAGCCCGTTACCTTTTTTAAAGACCTGACTCCGTATCGCTACCTCGCAGGGGGTGCCAATCGTGACATTCCTGTCTATACGTTTGAATTGCACAGTCCGAATGCTCAACCGTCAGGGTCTATCAACTCCTCACGAATTCGCAATTTTGATGTCGACCTCCAAGTCTATCCACTTCCCTCTAACACAAACTACGCCTATACGGTCACTGTCTATGTCGAAAGCCTGAACTTCTTCCTTGTCGAGTCAGGTATGGGAGACAACAAATACGCCACTTAAATATATTCCAGTTTTCCTTCTTTTTGCAATATTAATTTAATTACATCAGGAAATAAAATATCTGGAATTCTTATATTTTTTCCATCATTATCTTTTACAAAAGGAAAGGAAGGCGCTAACCGTATGTCATTGTCTTGAATAGCAATATCTTCTTTAATTTCTTGAATATCTTCAGCATCTGTACATCCATTTTTAATAAATGTCCTGATAGCTGATATTTTTTGATTTGTTGTTAATGATTTTATATTTTTAATAATTTCCATCTTATTAATTGAAATTGGAAGTTTTGTTAATTCTACCGCCACATCTAATGTTATTTTATCTTCTCCAGAAGTATCCAACAGTTTCATAACTTCATCTGAAAGAGCGCGAAGTTTAATATATTTAAGAAGTGTTGGTCTGGATACATGAACTGCGTTGACAACTTTTTCAATATCATTCTCATAAACTTCAAATAATTTTGCATATGTTTTAATTTTATCAAAATTTGTCATTTGATTGCGTTGTACATTTTCAACAAGACTTAATTCTTCTGCTTTTTGAGAAGAAACGTCAAGTATATTGCAAGGAATTGTTAATTTTTTTAACATTTGACATGCTAAAAATCGTCGTTGACCTGCAATAATTTCGTATTTTTCACCTGATTTACGTACGGTTAAAGGATTAATTAAACCATTTGACCGAATATCATTTGCTAAATCACTAATTCCTGTTTCATCCTCTTCCGAATCTAAATTTTTACGAACATTTAATGGAGAAACAAAAAGATTGCTAAGTTGAATATCTTGAACGTTCATACCTACACATGTATGTATTTTTCACTTTAAATCTTTTTTGAGTTTGCGTGTTTTTGTGTTAGAGGAGGTTTGTCCCTTTTGCCCAATCAATCGTAATTCAGGATATCCAGACTTCCTTCTAGGATTTAGCTTGATATACTGCGGCCACTTTTTCATCATCCGCTTGACGGTAGCCCGCTGCTTTGCCGCTCTATCCCCTTCTTGCATACCTCCAGGCTCCTTGTAATACGCGGTTTTCGGCGCCACGAAATTCAAGCGGACCACAACTCCGTCGGCTTCCCAGAACTGAATGGTGCGCTGGTAATCCTCCTTTTCGCCACCAAACGGCAACAGCAGCTCCTTGCCAGGATTTATGCAGCCCCAGAAACTGCCGATACAGAATTTGAAGTCGGTTGTGACAGTCGGCTTCATGAAAAAACCATTGGGCACAGGATACACTCCCCAGAGGCGCGCTCCAGCCTTGTCACACTCAGCAAAGCCCCGTTCTATGACTGCTTTCAAGTCGCGCAACGGCTTTTCGTGACGTCTGGCTTTCCCGTCAAATTCTAAGAAGCCGCGAATATCGTCATCGCATTCGACAAGTCGTTTGCCAACAGGAAAATACTCAAAGATAAAGTTGCGCACCTCAGCCAAACCTTTGACACCGACCACGAGCTTGGCGTAAGACTCTTTGTCTAATCCCTCCTCATACATCTTTTTTTGCTCTTCATTTGCTACAAAAATATATATTTTTTCAGCAGGAATCTTATATTTTTGTAACACAGCCAAGGTCTTTTCTTTCAACGTTTGAACGCGATTGTAAGAGGGAATCACAATGACCCAATCACCCATTTGTTTGAAAGACAGAAAAAAACTCCTCAAACTCTGACAGATGTCGGCTCCTTCTTCTCCTCTTTTACAACAGGCTCCGAAACCCAGCCCCAAAGAGCTGGAGGCAGGCAAAGTCCCTCGCAAAGAAGCCAGGGAAAAAGTCTTAGCGCTCAAAACCAAATGGGAGACGAAATACAAGCCTTTGAATGATAAATTGCAACTGTCGAGTCGAGATACTTCTCCTCTGACATCCTTGTTTCAAAAAGAAGAAGCCTGGTTTACTGCCAATATCGAAGTCACGAAGCAACAAGTGGAAACGGAAATGATTAAATTTCAAGAATCCTATGACTCTCTTGTTACACAATACAACGAAGCCGTTCGCAAACACTTTGAAACAGTGGAGTTACAACTCGCCAAACAAGTCTTAGCGGATTGGCCCAATCCGCAGGAGAAGGCTGTTCTGCAGAATGTAATATCGAAACGCGAACAAGAAGCCAATAAGAAACAGGCGGAGGACAAGAAAAAAGAAAAAGATAAATCCACGTGGGATATAACTAAACAAGCATTAAAAGATATTACTCCATATATATTTCTTATTTTCTATTTAGTGTTAGCCTCTCGTTTTGGGTCCATGGCCGCCAATGAAGTATTTCACAAGCCTCTCTTGTATAGAGTTCTTGCCTTTACCTATGCCTTTATTCTCTGCCCCTTTTACATTTTCAAGTATGCTCGTATGCAATTCGCTTCCTATTTTTCGGACAAAGCTTTGCAACCTGTCTTTGGCTTCTTTCCCCTGTTTCCTTATACAGAATCACCTGACAAAGAAACGACAGTCTTTGAACGACTGTTTGGATATCCAGATGCACCAGATGTGCGCACCTACGTTTCAACTAAAATAAAAGAGGATGAAAAACGGGCAGAGGAAGCAGTCAGCCATATTGCAAGCTTTTTACAAACTGTAAAACAGGCTAAAGTCGAAGAGCGAAAACAAGCATAATGAGTCGTCCTTTTGTCAGTGTCATTACACCTACCTACAATCGTCGTAAATTCTTGCCAGCACTTATTGAATGCTACAAGTCACAGACATATCCCAAAGACCGTATGGAATGGATTATTCTAGACGACGGCACCGACTGCGTGCGTGACGTTTTTGAAGAAGCCGCGAAAACCATTCCCAATCTCAAATATCTGCGCGAGGAGCAAAAACTCCTGATTGGCGCCAAACGCAATCGCTTGAATGACGAAGCCAAAGGGGAGATTATTGTGGCGATGGACGACGACGACTATTATTTCCCTGAACGCGTCGCCCACGTGGTGACCAAGTTTGGCTCCAATCCCAAAATTGAACTCGCCGGTTCTTCCGAAATCTACATTTATTTTTCAGACAATAAGAAAATCTATCGCCTCGGCCCCTATTGTCAACCTGGCACCGACCCCAAACAATGCAAACACGCGACGAACGGCACGATGGCCTGGCGCAAATCCTACGCGAAAACTCACCGCTACGATGAGACTGTGACCCACGCCGAGGAACGTAGCTATCTAGAAGATTATAAACATCCCATGATTCAACTCGACCCTTTCAAAGTCATGCTGGTCATGAGCCACAGCCAAAATACCTTTGACAAGAAACGTATTCGTGATGACCCCAGTCCGTTTGTAAAAGAAACAGGGATGGACTTAAAAGCTTTTATTAAATCCGCCTCTCTAAGAGCCTTTTTCAAAGATGCCTAAGCCACCTAAGAAGAAATGTCTGTCCCCATTCAGAAACTGTCCCCCCTTTTCTATGAGTATCCATGTCCGCACTCTCCGTTCTCATTTGGAAATGCTTCAGCAAACATTTTCAAATGCACTCACGGCGGACTCACCGTTCGCCAAGCAGCCTCCTCACATTTCTACCCCTCTTCGTCTCCATCAACTCACTATCTTGGACGCCATGCGCCACAAGGAAGAAACTCTGCGCACAGGCTACCGAATACCAGGAACCGACGAAACACTTTTCAGTAACTATGCTTTCTTAGGAGATCGCGTAGGCGTCGGCAAAACCCTCATGGTGCTCGGCCACATTAGCCAAATGTCGGCCCTGCCCTCCCAGCCCCTCGCTGCTCTCAGCAATCTCCATCCACAGAGCACAGCCTCCTGTTTTTCCATTGGTCCTATGCCATCTACTGAAAATCTCTATACTTCTCTTATTGTTGTTCCTCATACGATTTATAAACAATGGGAAACCGCTATTCGGACTCAAACGACGCTCCAAGCCCATTTTCTTAAAACCCAACGCGACTTGGACAAAGATTCACTCCTCAACAGCCTCAAAACCTCTCCTCTAACACTTGTCAGCAATACCCTGCTTCCTGTCTTTTTGAATTCCTTGAGAGCCAGAGAAATTCACAATCCCATGTGGCAGCGCGTCTTTTTTGATGAAGCCGATAGTGTAAAAATTCCGTCCACGTGTCTTGTGCCTGCTGCCATTATGACATGGTATATTACAGCTTCATTTTCCAATTTGCTTTTTCTTAATCAATTTATCTATTCCCATTATTTGAGACAACTACCAGAAGAATTTCTACAGACTCTTCATCCAGAAATACAAGAAATGGTTGACAGGGAACTCGATACGCAAACCCAAACCAATCGTGTTATTTTTTTCCGTAGCCAGTCCCAAGGTTATTTTCAAGACCGCATGAAATCTGTTCATCCCCTCAGGTCGCATTTAATTCTCTTGAATGCCAAGGCCTTTTTGGATGAATCTATACAATTACCCCCTCTCTACAGAGAAATTATTCGTTGTCGCACTCCCAATACACAACAGATTCTAGAGTCTGTCCTTCCACCCGAGGCAGAATCGATGTTGAATGCAGGAGATATTCAGGGCGCATTGATGAGCTTGGGCGTGGCAGCCCATACCCCCATCACCGTGGTGGACGCCGTCGTAGGTTATCGTCAGAAAGAACTAGACAGACTCAAACGTCTGTATGAATACAAAAAGGAAGAAGAATACTCTACGCCACAGGCTAAAACTGCCGCCTTAGAAGCTCTCGGTCTCAAAGTCCAGACTCTAGAATCTCAAATTGTTACCCTTAAAAATCGCATGGAAACTTCTTCCAAAGAAAACTGTTCCATCTGTTACGAAGCTCCTCAAGACCCTGTACTGGTCAATTGCTGCAACCGCCGTTTCTGCGGCCGCTGCATCTTGTCTTGGATGGTGCGAAGTTCCTCCTGTCCTCTGTGTCGTTCCTCTATTCATCCTCAATCGTTAGTCTCCATCTCATCCCAAACCCAACCCCAAGCCCAAGGCTCCCCTTTTACACAAACACCAGGTGCTCTGCCGAAAAAAATGGAGGCTTTATTGAATATATTAAATCAAAATCCTGATGGACGATTTTTAATTTTTAGCCGTCATGATGTAGCATCTGTGGTAGAAGAATTGGCTATGCACGGCCATCCAGTTGATTTTCTACAAGGCAACAAAGACACTGTAGCCAAAACCTTAGAATCGTTTGCCAAAGGACAACTAAAAATTTTATTTTTAAATTCAAGAACATCTGCAGCAGGAATTCACATTCCTTCTGCAACACATGTTCTTCTTTTACACAGAATGGGCAAAGAAGAAGAACAGCAAATTTTGGGTCGTGCCTATCGTCTCGGCCGCACACAACCTCTTCACTTTGTTCAGTTACTTAACCAGCGTGAATAAATGAATAAATGGCGTTTGCAACAGTTTCCGTTGCATTCGTGTTTACACGAATACAGTGGGATGCCGGCATGGCTGACAACCATTCGTCATGAGCCTTGTGCATGTCTTCTAAATAGTCCATAGCGATAGCATCTTCACCTTCACGACCTCTTTTTACAATACGCTCTGCACAAACTTCAGGAGGAATATCTAACCAAATATATTGTTTCACGGCTGGAACTAAACTATGAATATGAGTATACCACTCTTCATAGAGCTGCCATTCAATCGAATTCAAATCTCCTTCTCTATGCATAAGATTTGCAAAGAGAGCACGGTCGCTTTCTAAACTTCGTTCTAAGACAATGACAGAGGATTTTGTTGCTGTTTGAATTGCCTTTTGAATGGCTTGCATGCGTGTAAGCAAGACTTGTGTTTGAAAGGTATAGCCCCATCGTTTCCTATCTTCATAATATAATTCTAAGAGACTTTTTCCACTGATATCATCTTTATAGAGCAGCCAGTTGCCGACAGGCTCGTCTATAAAGACCCACTCAGGATACATTTGTTTTAATCCTTCTACTAGCGTAGTCTTGCCTGCACCTATATTACCTTCAATAGAAATTAATAAACAATTGTTCGAAACAGACATAGTAAGGGGGATTTGCCTACATAGGACTATGCATCGACCACTTCATTTTTTTCCCCAGCCGCAGGCACCAGTAACATACTCGCCACTTTCTTTTTCTTGTCATTTTTCTTGCTACCTTCCATATCAGGCTGGCACATCAAAGCATACGGTGTCAAGCGAATGGATATGCCCGTCCCATCTGCAATTTCACACAGTAAGCGCCAAGCATTGAAGAGAGCACTCTGTTTGGTCAAGACAGGCGTATAACGAATACTACTCAACGCTGGCTCGGCCCCTTGCCAAGGCGCGTATTTCTGCAAGAACAAATTCACCGTATTTAATTTGACATCCTGACTCAAGGCCAACAGCCTCCATGTCTGGTAAAAGAATGCCCAGTAATCTGCATAGTCAGATTCCTGTATAAATTTATACAAATGCAAGTATAATTCCCAAGCTTCACGCGTATCCCCTTTTACACCTTGCAAGCGGTCAGGCAAATTTTCAGCAATGACGAGCCCTGTTAAATTGCTATCGTTATTTTCCATTTCCAATGTAATATAGGGGTCCATTTCCGAGTATAAACACCATTTGGCGAGAGGAACCACGCCATCAGGAATCTCGACAGGTCCACCGTCGTCTGTGTCTTCTATTGTATTTTGTAAGAGGGAATATTCTCCTCGAAGTAAAGGACGCAGGTCACCATTGCTCTGTTGCTTCCATATAGAAGAGACCTCAGCGCAGCCTAGGAGTTCTTTGACTTGGGAATCTGCAGCAATGCCCACTTTGAAGGTCAAACAATAACGACTAATCATTTGTAAGGTTCGTTGTTGAATGGTATTACTAATAAATATCACAGGAACGCCTGGGTCTTTGGGTGTCCATTCCCTCAGATAGGCTAAAAGGGTTTGTAGCCCCCCTTTTTCACCACTGCTCAAGCCGTCTATCTCGTCTAAAATCACACCTACCCCTCCTTGCTTCCCTGTTTCCATCATGTGAATCACACCGCCGCGTTGCAGCAAAGGCAGAATGACCTTACGAAAACAGGCTCCACTACGCGTATGCGAAGCATTGAATTCGCGAACACGCAAGTTGCGTGCTTCCATGACACGATAGGCAAGCGTCGTCTTGCCAACGCCTGGTGAACCGTGCAAAAAAACCGCTGGCGTCGTGCGATTGTCAAACCAGGCCAGAATTTGGGCCTCAATCGCAGGATGCATACAAATGGTCTTTTTCATTACTGAAGTCTTTCTAAGAAAATTCTTTAGGAAGGCAAAGGCTGGAGTTTTTCAGGAGTGGCATTGCGACCATCCCAAACACCTTCCCAACGTATATAGCGGTTATTTACATCTGCATTTACAACGCTAGAAGGGTCTACTGCAAATTGTGTTAAAAGAGGCCATTTTCTTGAGCCAGCCGTAGCCGCCTTATCTCCTTTCAAATCTGTGGTCGTTGCTGTAGGATTCAGAATTACATATCCATTTTGTCCAGTGAGAGCTCCATAGGTCAAATTCGTATTGGAGACATTTGAAATAGAAGTAGTTGATACTTTTAATCCATAAAAATTATTAACATCATAACAATAGGTTTTTCCATCACTTGCTTTATAACTAATCATAAAATCAGGGCATGCATTGACTATCGGAGGCCAAGCCACAGTTCCAGGTTGTGAACCTTTCAAGTTGCCACCTGAAAACCAGCGGAGACCGTAAAAGATGAAAATCAAAAGAAGTAAGATAAAGGTGAGGATAGCGGCGACAGTTTGCTGACGCTTGTATAAGAATCCTGAGGCACCGGTTCCAATGATAATGGATACCACAATATAAGCAATTAGCCAAAAGTCCATTTCTTTTCTACCTTTTAGTTTCTCTTTTTGTTTGGCATGAATCATGACAAACAAATGAGTTTTTTAAGTCCATTCCACTATACCCAAAAACACAGGCAAACGAAACTATATTTAATAGAAACGAGCGATGAGAGGGAGAGAAGCATCGGCATTGGCACCTTCACGACCAGTTTCGAGGTAGAAAGTCAAGTAGGTAGTGGAAGGACCAGTTACACCGAAAGAAGGAGAAGAGCCGTTATCAGTGGCGACAACACTCTGGAACTTACGGAAGGTGCGACCAGCAGATACTACAGTTCTACCCATATCTTTGATAACACGGCCAAGACCAGAAACAGTAGAGGCAGCATTAGTACCATCGTTGTAGGCAGCAAAAGAACCAACAGTGGTTGCACCACCAGAACCAGTACCAGCAGTCAAGGTCAAGAGATTGTCACGAATGGAGGAGATGCAGATGAAGTAAGCACCGCCGCTTTGGTTGTAACCAGCTTTAGCAGGATGAGAAGAAGAATTGGTGGCCATTTTATATCCTTCGTTGAGAAAATAATCTGGCGGGCGTTCAGATGGAGAACAACGGTCGTGTCAACTTATTCGGCCCCGCTTCTGCCGGTGGCGGCAACTATGGCAATGGCAACATGGCAGAATCTGGACCCATTTCCGGTTTCGAATACAAGCAGACAACTGAGAAAGAATTTCAAGGTGATATGCTCCGAGGAAACTGGGAAGCCAATGCCGTAACGAAAACTTTTTTCAGCCGCAGCAACATCGAAACTATTCAAAAAAATATTAAGAAAGAAGTCTTTACCCGTAGTGCAGCGAAAGGCTACCAGATTGATGACCAATCCGTAGATGAATTAAAAATCATTATGCGTGCCATGTATTACCAGTATTCAAAGAACTTGCCCACAAACATTCAAGGACAAGTCGACGAGCTCAATGAACGTGTGGTGCAGTGGTCGGTTCCCCATATTTTGTCAGCAGTGGACCATTATTTTTATTATCTCAATGACATCGATAAAATGCCGGTGCCCCTCTCTCATCCTGTGCATTTGAGCCGTGCCGGTACAAAGAGCCTTCCTCAGAATCCTTTCATGTAAAATTCCCTTTTACTTCTTGGCTGCTTTGCCCTTGCTGCTCTTGGCTGCCGGTGCTAGACTTTCTGCACGCACCGTTTGCATCTTTTTCCACGCTGTCTCAAATTCTTGTAAATCCTTGAGCCAGAGTTGTCCTGCCGTAGTCGTTTCGAGTTCGGCTACTGCCGCTTTAGCTGCTAAGACAGCCGCTTCCGCTTCGGCAATCGCCGTAGCCTTCACACGGTCCATGCGGAGTCGTAAGAGATAATCGTATTTATCAATGCCGGTGCCTCCAGAGAGACCTGGCAAGGAATGCGCCTGCATGCCCGCCAAAATCTGTTCGTCGGTAGCACGGCGCAAATCCAAACTCCCCTCTAACACCGCTCGGATGAATCGGGCTTTCGCATCGGCTTCTTCGGCTTCCGCTTTCAAGCGACGCATTTCTTGTTGTCTGCGTGCTTCATACGCTTCGAGACGAGGATTGTAGAAAGCTTCCAAAATTTGACCTACTGTGGCATACTTGGTAATCTTCATATCAGGACTGAAGGCTACCATGTTCGATGTGCGCCATGTGCTGGTCAAACGGAAACGACGTTCAATATCGGATGGATGTGCTTTCAAATCTTCATAGGTATCTTCGTCAAAGTATAATACAAACTTGACTTCATCGTCGGTATACAAGTCATCAAAGCCTTTGAGCAAAGGTTTGCCTTCGTCCGTAAAGAAGGCTTCCACCGCTTTCGGAATTTTTTCACCATCCTTGATTTTTTCTACGGAGGCCATTTCATCGAGGAACGCTTTGTAGTCTTTGGTCCATACACCAACAGGAAGTTCTGTAATCGTAATGGTTCGTTTCGTATCATCCATCTTGTAGACTCCATGGGTTGTCCAGTAGCCACTCGAATTTGCACTTAAATCTGTTTCCGCTACGACAGTGCCTTTGAATCCTTGCCACCAAGGGCGCAACGATACATAGTTGAGATTGCTGAGACGACCTGCGATACGGTCACGGAGCACACGAAGCACGTCATCAGGATTGTAGGGCGGAATATCGGTGGAGAAGCCCGTGCCGATACCGATGCAACCGTTGAGTAAGAGGAGAGGTAGGATGGGCAAATAGTATTCAGGTTCCACAATTTCACCGTCATCTTCCAAGTGCTTCAAAATTCCTGCATCTTCTTTGCGAAAGAGTTTGTCGGTAATCGTTTCCAAATAGGTGAAGATGTATCGAGGAGAAGCTGCATCTTTACCACCCATGAGTCGAGACCCAAATTGCCCGTTGGGCACGAGCAAGTTCACGTTGTTGCTGCCGACGAAGTTCTGGGCCATTCCTACGATGGTCGCGGCAAGGGATGTTTCACCGTGGTGATAGGCTGCATGTTCTGAGACATACCCGGCGAGTTGCGCCACTTTGATTTCCGAACGTAAGCCACGCTTGAAGCAGCCAAAGAGAATCTTACGTTGCGAAGGCTTGAGACCATCCATGAGTTGCGGCAGAGAGCGTAAGTTATCCGCATTGCTGAAGTGGATGAGCTCGTCGTGAATGAAGCGTGTATAGGGAATGTGACCTCCTGCACCGATATCCAAGATACGTTTGGGGTCATAGCCAGCGAGCCACTCTTTACGGTCATCGGCACGCTTTTTGTGGAAGGCCAGAGACAAGCTCTCGTCGGTTTTGTCGTCCCAGTCATATTGGATTTCGGTTAGGCGTTCGAACCATTCACGCGCTTCTTGTTTGGTGGACGTGCCCAATCCTTTGTAGTATTTGATAGTCCAGGAACCTGCACGGTCTCCTTGGGCTTCCCGCCAACGCTCGTATTCACCCATGGAATAGAAGCTGATTTGCTCTTGACGACGCGAGGCCTTCAATAGCGGCGTGGCGAGGGAACAGAGAAAACCCATTTGCATCAGGGTAGGCCATTCCGTGTGAAAGAGATTCATGAGCAAGCCCTTGATGTGTGACCCATCATGGTCTTGGTCAGCCATAATCATTACACGACCGTAACGCAAGTCTTTTTTACTCTCGTATTTGACGCCTTGACGAAGACCCAAGATAGCCTTGATGGCTGTTAGTTCTTCATTTTTGTTGAACTTGTCCTGACTAATGTCCTTAACATTGAGGAGTTTACCACGAAGAGGAAAGACACCAAACTTTTCACGGCCGACCACGTTCAGGCCGCTAATTGCCGATGTGGCGGCTGAATCTCCTTCCGTGAGAATCAAAGTGCATTCGGCCGACCTGGCGGTCCCCGCCCACAAAGCATCTTCGAGTTTGGGAAATCCACGCAAAGTTTTACGCTTCGCGCCATCGGTCTTTTTAGCGTCTTTGGCTTCCTTGGCAGCGAGAGCCGCCTGAGCTTCTTCTAAGAGACCAATCTTCATGAGACCCGAAACGAGTCCGCCTTCGGTCTTGAATTGGCTGCCGAACTTGTTGGCAGGAGTCGTAAGCGTTTCCTTGGTTTGGGAGTCAAAGGAGGGATTCACAATCGTGGCATTCACAAAGAAGACAACCGAGTCGCGAATTTGACCAGGCTTGACAGGGACTTTCTTCTTGGCTGCAGCTTCGCAGAAGTCACCAAGCACATGGCGGACCACTGTGTCAACATGCTTGCCTCCTTTGCGCGTATTGATGCCATTCACGAACGAAACAGCTCGAGCGCCTTCTTCCGCTTGACCACCGACATCATCTTCATACAAGGAACGGGCGAGGACAGCAGCCACTTCCCAACGAGGACCACACACTTCATGAGCGAGGCTGGCATTTTCCCCAACGAACAAGCGAACATACTTCTCGAACGTATTTGCGGTCACGGTAGTCCCATTCCAGCTGACTTTGACTTCTTTGCCACAGAGAGCAGCCAGTTCCCAGGTTCGCGTTTTGAGCACAGCCACCATGTCGTCGACGCAAAGACCAACGAAGCGTGAGACATCAGGCTTGTAGGTGACACGCACGAATCCTTTGCCACCGTCTTTGCGCACCGATGGTTTGCCACACTTGCTCATGTGGTCGGTCCAAACTTGCGTATACTTCTGCCCTTGGGCAGGTGAACGGACGTCAAGGGTGAATTCGTCCGAGAAGACGTTGACGAGCTTGGCTCCGTAACCGTTTTTACCACCGACGATTTTCTCCTCCGATTTGTCGTAGTTTCCACTGGTGAGCAAGTGGCCGAAAATCAGTTCAGGCACCCAGACTTTGTGTTCTGGATGTTGCTCGATAGGAATGCCGTCGCCGTCGTTTTCCACGGAAATCTGCAAAGACCCTTCCTCTAACACCTTGCATTCAATGGCAATATGCTTGACAGGCGTCTTGCCTTTGCCTTCGAGGCTGCGCACACGGGCATCTCGTGCATTGACGACGAGTTCATCGAAGAGTTTGTAAAAGCCAGGGTTGAACGAGACTTTCTTGTGGGACATTTTCCCAGTATCCGAATCCAGAATCCAGCGCCACTCCTCGTGAGTCTCACAGCTTCCAACGTATGTATCTGGAAGTTCTAAGATGTGTTCACGATGAGAAAGCTTCTTGTATTGAGAGGCTGCAGCAGAGTCAGTCATTCTGTAGTGTTAAGTTGTGGTTGCTCCCTAAGCCCCCACCCTTGGGGTCAATTTTTCAAGCTAGACTTAAGCCCGAAGAGGCTCTATCCACACATCATGTTCCGCAGCAGGGATTTTATATTCGTGTAAGAGGGATGTGGCTTTCTGCAGTTTCTGGGCTTCGAGCATATCAGCCTGTTTGGCGAGTTCGGCGAAGGCGTCGCGGAGTTTTTCCTGGGCCGAGCGCATGTCGTTCTCGCCGAATTCAGGGAAGCCTGTGAAGGCATTCAGGACACGGGTCATGGACCCTGCCAAGCAATAGGGAATGCCATCGAGGACTTCTTCTTGAAGACGATGAGCGATATCCACGCGGTTTAGCGGATGCGGCGAGTTCAAAATGGCGGACATGGCCGCCCAAATCAAGTATTTGTAATGGATATTTTCGGTTTTTTGGGTTTTTGTATTGAGATACCGAATTGTAACGTCGTAGCCCATTCGTTTTTGAATTTCTAAGACAAACCGACGTTCTTTTGCAAAGTTTGTAAAGAATCGTAGGAATCTTCGCCACCACCTGATGCGGCGGCGAGGACCTGGTATTTCGTCGAGGAGACCTAGAAAGTCAATAAGAGTTCTTTCGAAGGATGTTGCTTTGTAGTTCTTTTCAAGAAGAGTAAACAAGAGAGGAGATTGGGCAGCAATGACTTCTTCACGATGCACGTTTTGGGCGTCATTGTGCAGAGGTCGTTCTGTCGCAACAGGAGGAGGGGCGAGAGGCATATAGGGGGCATGTTCTGCTCGTGGTTCCCCAGGAAGAGGAGGTGCCCTACCAGGCAAAACAGGCCCAGGCTCCCTTCCTTCTTCTGCATTCGCGTAAGTAGGAGGCGCGGTAGGCTCAGCAACAGCAAAGGGAGCCTGATACTCCTCACGACCCCTCAACACCCCCTCTAACACCTGGTCGTAGTGCAGCTCATAGGGAGCGGGGCGATATTTACGATACCGTTTGAGCTCAAATTCGACATCATTACGCAAGGCAGGAAAGCTGTGCGCAAAGATACCTTGGGTTTCGAGGTCTAACGGCTGACAGAAATCTTCCAGGATTTGGTGGTTCGGATACGGTCGACTGAAATACAGGAAGCGATGTTCTTTGCACAAGGATACGTCTACAAATCCGATGCGGTCTTTTTTGTAGACAGGTCTTGGACAAGGGATTTTCCCACCAGGCGTTTCCCAGCAGTAACATTTTATGAAAGGCAAAGGCAAAGGATGGATTTCGGTCATTATCTTGTCTTTTGATCAATATCTTTAACTAAAATCGATGCTGGTTTTATGTGTGGTAGAGAATCCAATCAGGCTTATACGGCACTCCCTTCAAACTTTCCACAGAAGCAATCGCGTGAGAATACACTTCGTGGGTAGTCGCCATCAACACATTCATGGTGGACAAGCCCAAAGGCTGGGGTGTCGCTACAGTTCGAACACTCTCCTTTAACACCAGAACCCAAGAACTGCCCATATCGTAGGACGTAAGCTGCTCCGTTTGAATGGCTTGAAATTCGGCAACGTCTTTCGGGATAATCTGGCCGAACGCGAGATGCATTTCTTGACTCCTAGACAAAAAGATAGCGCGTTTAGACGAGATGCGTTTCGAGCCAGTGGGGCCAAGGCTGGTCCTTTGCGGAATCCCATAAAAAGGAGGCTTCCGTAGAAAGTCCACGATTGCGATTCAAGATAGTCAGATTCATATGGTGAGGACCGTAGTGAGTTAAATGGTGTAAGATGCTTTTGGCTTGTTTCATAGAAAGTGTTCCACAAGTATAGACGTCAAATTGCAAGAGACATCTGGAGCTTGTATTTAAGAGAATCTGGTTGTCAGGCTTTGTCCAGAAATGGAAAGCAATATGACTGGTTTCAATGGGTGCAATCGCTGTGAGGCCTTCATTGTATTTGGGGACTTTGGCATAGTAGACGTGAGGTTTGGCCAATAATTTCATGTGAATATCTTTGACAATATTACGGATGAGTGTTTCGGCTTCGGCTTTGTCTTCGGGACCAGGACAGCGCGTTGTTTCCAAGCGAAGCAGTAAATGGTGATGTTCAATGTCTGGATGCGTCTTTTTTATCTTCCGAGTCTTGGCCATTTCTACTTCTTTGTCTACAATAGAATGAACCCTAACCCTGTTCCTGTTCAAATTGTGCAAATCCAGCCAGGTATGAGTCTTTTGGTGAGTTGTGCAGGTTGTGATGGAGTCTCTCCTCTCAGTGCGGCTACTCCTAATTATGCAGCTCCTAGCACCCCTGAATTTTCTCCTCACACTCCTCCTCTGCCTATGACTCCTCCTTATGGACCTCCCCAAAATACCCCTACTCCTCCTCAGCCCATGACTCCTCCTTTTTATCCAGATGGGATGAATGTATATGAAGGCGACGGAGCCGTTGATATTTCTCCTCAATACGGTATGCAATTATCTCCTGTCTACAGTCCCCACACCCCTGAATACGGTATGCAATTATCTCCTGTTTATAGTCCCCACACCCCTGAATACGGCCCTTTTTCTCCTCAAACTCCCTATTACCCATCTCCTAATTCCGTGAATTCAACTCAGATGAACTTTGGACAGACAGGACCCATGAGTGGCCGCACAGGAGGTTCCAACCGTTCATCAGGCAGAACACGCTCTTCCAAAGGAAGCAAAGGAAGCAAACGTTCCAAGAAGTCCAAAACTGCCAAAAAAGGTCGTAGAAATCAACGTCGTTAGAGTAGAATGCCACGTCAGTCACGGAAATTACAGAAAGGTGGCTACTATTTTGCCATCTATGATGGTGTCCGTGCTGCAGGCCTTTTGATGCCTGTTGCAGTCAGACAAGGATGGCGACTCTTAAGCAATAGCAACAAGAGTCGTAGAAACAAAACCAAGGCTCGCAAAAACCAAAGAAAAACCAGAAAAAATCCGCGGCTGTTTGCTTAAACGCAGACTCCATCCGGCCAATAGATGAGCACACCCGCACAACAAGCAAACCGCGCCAATGCGAATGGCAATCTTTTTGAGATTCGCACGGTGCAAGCTGGAGCCTTCCGCACCCTCATTGAAGCCCTCAAAGACATCTTAACGGAAGCCAATTTGGAATTCGACCAGAACGGAATCAAAGTCATGTCGGTAGATGAAACTCACACGGTGCTCGTGTATCTGCGTTTATTCCACGACCGCTTCGAAAACTACTACTGCCCTGCCAAGTTTATCCTCGGTGTAAACATGATTTACTTTTTCAAACTTATCAAAACCATGGGCAACAATGACTCACTGACCTTGTATCTGCCCGCCAACAACCCCAACAAACTTGGTATTCGTATGGAAAACTCCGAAAAGTCCACGGTTACGAACTACTTCCTCAAACTCTTTGACACCAACGTGGACGAAATCCAGATTCCTAACTTGAACTTTTCCAATATCATCCACATGCCTTCCGTCGACTTGCAGAAGATTTGCCGTGACATGAATGCGCTCGGTGAAAAACTCGATGTCGAAATCACCTCTTCAGGCTCGGACCTTGTTTTCCGTTGCGAAGGAGATTTCGCCGAACAGGAAACCATCATGTCTGAGAACAAGAACACCATGAAGGTGCAGAAGTCTGGGTCCACCACCGAAGTGGTCCAGGGAATGTTCCAGCTCAAACATCTTGTCCTATTTACCAAGTGCACCAGCTTGTGCCCCAGTATTGAGATGTATCTCAAGAATGATTACCCACTCATATTGAAATATACCGTCGCCAATCTGGGTGAAGTTAAGCTTGTCTTGGCTCCTATCAAAAATAAGGAATCTGGACATTAAAACAGAATGTCCCTATCCTCACAAGAACAACGCCAACCCTCTCTTACACATCTCGTAAAAACAAAACTCAGTGACCAGGATTTTCTTCAGAAAATGAATATGATTCTGATTTTTGTTTTTGAATTGTATCGCGTTTCCGTGGGTACCTTGCTTGTGATTTTCGTTCCCCAGGAATGTGCAACAGGTGATATGTGCAGTGTCTTTGAATCTGTTCAGCGAACCGACATGGTTGCCATAGCAGGGTTAGGAATCAATGCTATTACCCTTTTTACATTTTTGATTCTGTATGCCATTGAAATCAGACGTGAGAATAAGTTAATTACCTATCTTCAAACAAATCCAAATGTTCCGTCAGACAACTCTTCGGTAGGCCAAGCCATTGACAGACTTACCGATACACGAAAAGTCGCCATTTTGCGATTAGATAAACAATATCAACTCGCTGGGTATTCGACCGTTGTTATGTTCTCAGTGAATAGTCTTTTGAGTGCGTATGTTGTGTTTGTGCATTATTTAGACGAAAAAACAGTCACAGGATTTTTAACCAGTATGTTGTTCATCACGATGAAGTTATTCGATGTGTACACCATAGCTCACACTCCTAAAAATATTTTCTTATCGGCTTACATGCGTCAGAAAGTGCAGTTCAACGATGTGGACCCTGATAAAATTTCCATTTCTCAGTAGAAATGCCAGAGTCTGTGAATGGTGATGCGTTAACACTAAGTCAAGGACCCAAAAAAGAAGATTTGCAATACAATAGTCATTTAGAAGAAGTGATTGCCTCAGAAGCTGAAAAATCACTTGTTTTACGTTGGTTGCATGACCAGTCTGAAAAAAGATATAGTAAATTGAATACATATATAGCTTTCCCTGTGATTGTGATTAGTGCCCTAGCAGGAACAGCGTCCATTGGCCAGGAATCATTGTTTGGGAATTCCGATGCAGCACCGATTGTCATTGGTGTAATGAGTTTGGCAGTGTCTGTTTTGAACGTTGTAGGAAACTTCTTTGGCTGGGCCAAGAGGGCAGAAGGACATCGTATTTCAGGAATTAACTATGCGAAGCTGCATCGCTGGATTTCAATTGAATTGGCCTTGCCGAGAGAACAACGTGTTCCTGCCAAACACTTTTTGAAAGAAATCCGTGAACAAGTGGACCGATTGAATGAAACATCTCCTCCTGTTCCACAACAAGCGATTGACTCTTTTTCTTCTCGTATGAAGAATTTAGCATCCAATGTCAGTCTTCCTGAAATTTGCAATAGTATTCATAACGTAGAAGTCTATCGAGGAAAGAATATAGAAGTTGTTATCGAAAATCCTCTCCATGCCATGAAAGAGGAACCCAAAGGAGATTCGAAACATGAACAATCTGAAGAGAAAGCCTCTTCTTAAATCTTCTTTTCCACATGGGGCATATATTTGACTTCGTCATCGGGGATACGCACGTCGACGAGTTCAAGCCCTTTCGGGTCATTATACTGTTGACAGTCACGATTCCAGATTTGCAAGATATTAAAGTCACGACGGGGAGTAATACGGACACAACTGACGGCATTGTTGCTATTGCTAAAACAACGTCCAAGAACTGCAGCAATGATGTATTTTTGAATAATTTCACCTGCAAAACTCCTATCTACACGAAGACTGTAGCTGCCTCCACGAATATTTCTGGCATTTTCCATGAGTGGAGGAGTACCTTCGGGACAGAAGAAGAACTTGCCACGAACCCAGTCATTGGCGCTAATGGCCGAAAAGACTTGGCCTAGTTCTTGAAATGTTTTAACTTTAGCGACGACCTTAAATGTATCAATGTGCCAGCGAGTTTCCTTTGCTGGATGGAAATACAATATCCATGCACCAGAGGGTAAGGAAGATTCCAAAGAGAAGGGTGATTGTGAAGACATAGTGTACCCACCCGAATACCCAATATCATGACCTCAATTTTTAAGTGGTTGCTGCTCCAGCTTCGGCGACGTCTCGCTGAAGTTCCACCCAGGAGGTGGTTTTTGTTTCTTGTGTTTGTGTTTGTGTTAGAGGAGGGGGTTGTTGTTGTTGCGCTTGAGATGCTTGTGCTGTGTCTGAAGCCACAGCCACAGGAACAAACGCTTCCCATCCTTGGAAGGGTTCAAGGATTTTGGTGTTGCGTCCACGATTCAGCACGATACGCAAGTTTGGATGTTCAAGAGTTTCCACATGAAGTTTGCAAGAACGGAGCATGCGGGGAGAAATCGGCCAGCCTTGTTGAAGAAAATAGGCATAGACCATTTCATAGACACTTGGTCCTGTTCCGCGCCATTTCACATCCATGAAAAAACTGGTCATATCTTGACGAATCAACCCATCCTTTGACACCAGAATAGCTTCCACTAAGTCATCAATGCGATGACGTTCATGAGAAGGAGTATGACTGACTTCAAATTCGGTCTTTTCAGGATAATAACGCATGACAACATCGGTTACGGTAGCTTCAGATTTACAGGGCCAAGGGCGAGAATTACGACCTGTGTAAATCCAGACGGTTTCGGTGTGAGCATCTTGAATGCCACGCCAAGTTTTACGCGAGAAGGTCGCACTTCTCTCAGCAAACCAATTTAACCAAACAGCTGCAATAAAACTATATTCAAGCGATTTGGATACGACCCAACTGTACCAAGCGGAAACGGTTTGTCTGTTCATGATTACTACTTAGATAACGGGTGTAGCGTTTAAACTCAAGGGGACACATTGGGATGTCACTGTTGAACTAGGTTTCTTCGAATAAATATTCAATTCACGATTGATTGTCTGGGTGCTTGCTTTAGGATTCCACTCAAAATTGCCGAGTTTTCCTACTGTCCAAGAGCCAGACACTGGTGTCGAAGCCACTTCTTGGCCGTCTGATTTACGAACTAGCACTGCCTTCACAGGGCGGTTAGACCCTGAGCAATTTATACAACATCCTTGTTGTTTGAGACTTTGTCCTGTAAACCAGATAGAGAACATAAAAATACCCAAAAATACCAAGGGCACCAACAATAGTCCTGCACTTACACGTTCGTCCACGAGAGAGCAAACAATCCAGAAAAGAGCTACAAATACAGCACCAAAGATAGCATGGACAGGGAGATTCTCAAAGTCTTTTTGAACAAAGTCAAATCCTAATAAAGCCAAAAAAAATGCTGCTACTAAATTTGCCGGCCAACAAGCCATTCTGTTTAGGCTTTGGAATATCGGAGAACTTTGTTCTTTTCTTCACTCCAAATACCATACGCGGTTTCAGCTACCTGGTTGTCTTCAGTAGCTTCGTAGACTTGATTAGTTTCGCTATCTTTATAGTAAGTTTTGTCTTTGTATTCAATTTTAAAGAGAGGTTTGCCAAGCGCTTCATTCCAGAGACCGATAGGCGTATCATCAATATCCTCGTCTTCGTCTAATTGATAAATATTGTTATCATCGTCGCGATAATAAGTTGTATCCTCGAATTCAAAGGGAATAAGTGCAATGGCATCATCTTCTTCCTCTTCCTCTTGTTCTTCCATATCATCGACTTCCTCTTCTTCCACTTCTTCTACTTCTACTTCTTCTACTTCGGTTTCGACAGGTTCACTGAGTGTCATAGGAGGGGGTGTAGAAATAAGTGTTTCGAACAAGGTTTTGGTATTTTGTGAGCTGGGAGCAACCACATTGCTGTCCGTTCGGCGAATAACTTCAATACCTGCCGGTTCAGGAGCCAACGTAGAATGAAAGAAAGGAGTGCGAGGCTTTTGACTTTGAACTTGGGCTTCAAGAGCAGCGACACGATTTTTAAGTTCCATCAAAATCACTTGGATGTCTTGATTTGGTTGAGCTTGCGGTTGCTGTTGTGAAGAATCTTCTTGATAAATCACGATGTGTGTGCGGGGCATACTGCTTGCTCCTGCTCCTGCTGCTGCAGAGGCAGCAGAAGAAGAAGTCAAAGCAAATTCAGGTGCAATGCGAATAGGCACTAGAGATGACATGATGGGAAAAGTGCTCATGACTACTGTGAACAGTCGCAATCAATTTTTAACCCCTTTGTAAAACCGATTGTCTAGACATCCCCACCTCTCTTGATACTGATTTGTATACAAGCGTCTAAAGTGCTATCTTTGTCCTTTAGAGGTTTACTACGTTTCAGACGAAGAGCGCCACCTTGTTCAGACCAATTCTTGAAGCGGTCAAGAGAAAAGCCACTACTAAATGTATTCTGCATACTGCTATCGTAGAAATCAATCGGTTTGGTATCGAGTGTGCCTAGAATACTGACCATCGGTGGGACTTCAACATCCACACGCACTTTGCCTTGCGAAATAATTTCACGGTATTGCTCATACGTATAGGGACCACCATAGGATTTGAGCACTTCGCGAGGAGGAGAAGGATAGATACGAGGGCATTTGTAAATACGGTGTAAGAGAGCCATACGTTCCCAGCGCACATGGGAGTCCAAGTGCTCTTTGAGTAAGTAAGCGAGAGCACATTGGGGTGTGCAGAAATTACCATACACATGATATACACCCACTTCCTCTTTCACAGGGAGGAAGCACGGCATATTGGAAAATCCTTGACTGCACCAGTAACAACACATATCTGTAGTCGTAGGGGGTGTAAATGTCTTTCCTTTTTCAGTCAAATAACAGGCCAAGATAGGAACACGCTGAAAGTTTTCAGCCGTGAGCGAAGAAGAAGGAGGAGGAGAAGGAGCTGTGACATGGGGTTCTCCAACCTTCACTGCTTGAGAAGAAGAAGATACACTTGAAGTAGTAGTCTTTTCTTTATTCGCTACAGTATCAATAGACATTTTCCATCCTTCTTGTTCTACACCGATATCGTTTTCATTCGAACTTTGGTCAGTATTCACTTGGAAATACACTCCTCCTTCACCATCGTAAGGCTGCACAGGCGGAGGAGGATTGGGGTCGTATTGAAACATACCTGTATCGCTGAATTTGACTTCACTGCTGTTAAAGGGAAGATGCACAATCAGTGGGCGACGAGGTTCAGGAGTAAAGGTGCCTTCAATGCCGTCAGGAGTGACTACAGCAACAACTTGAATCGGCTTCTTTTCCTTTTTGGGTTTGGCTGGGGCTCGTTTTTTCGAAGACGTAGATGGAGGTTCTTGTTCCTGTTGTTCCTGTTGTTCCTGTTGTTCCACAGGAACAGGAGCAGGAGCAGGAGCAGGTTCTTCTTGTTCCACAGGTTGAGGTGCAACAGCTTTGGTTTTTTTGCTACGGCCAGTGGCTTTCATTCTATCTTTTCCATCAAGCCTGAAATCTTTATCCCACCTCAAAAATTGAACACCATTACCCTCTATAACACAATAGATCTACTAACTATATAAACATAAATTCTTCATCCTATTTTGCAGCACCCATAGGTTGCAAGCTCGTCGGCTATGTCTAAAGAAAATTCTACACGACACACTAAATGACGGTCCTATTACCACCCGAAAAGATGTCGCATCTTTTCCAAATGATGCTCAAATATCCTGAAGCCCGAACCCATATGCTTTTTTTAGGACCACCAGGGTCCTCCAAAACCACGACAGCTAATAGCTTCGCGGTGGCTTTGCACGGCAAACAGACCAACAAATTCGCGAGTCTCTTGTTCTTGAATAGCAGCGATGAACGCAGCCTCGAAACCATTCGTCAAAAGATTTATCCGTTCGTCGAAAGTCGCATGCAAAGTCTTTTTTTCGCCCCAGGCCAAGCCCCTCCCAAAGTCATTATCTTTGACGAAGCCGAGACACTGACGGACCAAGCCCAATGCGCCCTTCGCCCCCTTTTACACCGTTCCCCCCAAGATGTCATTATCATCTTTATCTGTAATTCACTTTCCCATATTCATCCTCAAATTCTCAATAAATTCTTAATTGTTCCGTTTGCCCCTACACAGAACTACGACTTGCAGAAAATCTTGGACGTCAATGTGCCCAAACTCGACAGTTTGTATCGTCGTGGTGACCTTCGTTTTTTTAAGCAATGTCCTTCTCATTCGTCAAGCATAACCCGTTTTATGTTTCAAATCTTGCACGTGTCATCCAAAGAAAAACTGGCCAAGCTTCTTTCTGAACCAGGGGTTCCGCTCCGTGAGCGCATCACCTGGTTTTTACTGTTTCAACAATCGGTCAAACCCTTTACGACAAAAGAATTATCCTTGTGGAGTGCATTGACAGCTTCTGAAACACAGCCGTATTTGGATGAAGAAACTCTCTATGAACTGTTGTGGAAACTCTGGTCATCTCGAATGGCGGATGTTCTTACCCAAACACTTGCTCCTCACACTCCTCCTCTAACACAGACCTGTCAAACGAAGGCGTAGACTTATTCAAGAATTTAAATACGTATGGCCCAGGTTCCTCTTTGCACGATTTGCCTTTAGCTTCGACAGGTGTTAAAGGGAAGTAGTCTTGATAGACCTTATAGGGTAGAATCCAATTTTGAGCTCTGAGTATCATCACGGAAAAGCCCAGACGTCTGGCCAGGTGTTCCGCAAAAGTTTTGATTTCCTTGGCCGCGGTAGGATGCAGAAAATAGCCAAAGATTTTTCTTTCTGAACTCGGAATCAGCTTGAAATTTCCGTGAAAGGCGCTGCGGACATTGCGCGTCGAACTCGTATACGTGGCTCGACGATTGGCTTGTTTTCCTTCCGCCAAGTTGCCACTAAAGACTTTTTCATAGTAACTAAGAAACATAGCCTGTTCACCTTCACGATAGCCTTGCAGCATCTCATAGGCTGGGCTGCCTTTGGCATCGTCTACAAATCGGCCAAACAAATCGTCTGGAACGACTTCGAGACGAAGCTGGGCAAACACACGACGTTTCCGCAGTGTTTGTTTGCGACGTTTCGCAATCGTTAATCTGCGACGGATTTCAGGTGGAACAGAAGATTTGTATTTCAGCAATAAATACTCAAATTGTCCAAGAATTTCTCTACGAAGTTCATCCTGTTTCAAAAAGACAAGAGGTCCTTTTTCTCGAAGTTTGCCAAAGACTTGGATTCCCTTCATTACTCATGGAGGGGTTTAAAAATTGGATTGTCTGGACGCCTTTTAAAGCAAGTACATATCCTTCAACATGGACCCTTCGAACCTCAAACTTGGTGAACTTCGTATCAGCACGATGGTTGTTACCGCCGACTTAGGCACAACCCTTAATTTACAACGACTTTTGGACCACTTTCACGAAGTGGCCATTCCTCTTACATGGCCCACAGAAGGTTTTCTCAAAGTGGAATACAAGCCGATTTTCGCGGTCAAGGAAAATGCAACGGCGATGGAACTCCAAAAGGCGAAACTGAAAGCCAAAGCCCAAGAGAAAATCATTATCGGGACATGTTCTCGTGATGAGCTCACGAAACGCAAAAAGTCTAAGAATATCTTCTTTAATCAATCGACCCTAGTCGTTCGTCGTCAATACGATACCACCAAAGATGGTAAACCTGTTTTCAAAGAAGTCAATATTAAACTGTTCAAAAACGGCGGCATTCAAATGACAGGCATTCCTTCAGACAAGTTCGCCCAAGAGACGCTGACTTGGCTCGCCGAATCGCTACAAGGATTTTCCGTGCCTGTTCTGGACAGCAAACCCAAACCCCACAGATACAGCATCCAGCTCATCAACAGTGACTACCAAGTGAATGGCAACATCAATCGTGAACGCCTCCACGAAATCTTAGTGAATGAATACAATTTATTCAGCAGTTTCGAATCGACCATTTATCAAGGCTGTGATACGAAATACTTCTATAATGAAGCCGCACCTCCTGATGCACCTGAGGGCATCTGTCCTTGTGGTGATACGTTATGTGCAGGCAATGGGGATGGACGCAGCTTAGGTCAATGCAAAGAGATTACCATTTCCCCCTTTCACACCGGTTCCATTATCATCACAGGCGCTCGTCGCTTCGAACAAATTGAGAAAGCCTATGTCTTTATGAACAAGATTTTGATGCGCCACTGTCGTGATATTATCAAGCCCTTTCCTGAGAAAAAAACAGTCCCTGCAGCTCCCAAACCCGCAAAGGTCACCAAAGTGACGAAACGTAAGGCTTCTGCGGAAATTTCAACGGCACACTAACCTTGTCTTTCCGACAGAAATGTCTACCCCTGCCCCTCCTGCTTCCACTCCTACAACAGGTGGTGCTCCTCCTGTTCCTGCTGCAACCACAACCCCTGTTCCTCATGCCAATGTCTTGATACAAGCCGCGAAATTAGCCATTGCACAGGACAAGCCTATCCTTTTAGACTATTATGTCGATACCATCACCGGCAAAGCCTTTATGGGTGAAGACAAGGATACCGAAGAGAAAATGCTCGTCAAGTCTGCTGAAGAATTTACCAGTCTTATTCAAAAAACCTATAAAGTAGGTGATGAATATATTGTTATGACTGAAAACTCCATCTATATTGTTAGCGGCAAGTTGACCAAGCGTCGTATTCAAGCGAATTCTCTCCGTCAAGAGTAAATGCTAAGTTTAAAAAAGAATAAAAAAATCATTTTTATAATTGGTATTTTTATTCTTTTTTTTGTCTTTTCCTACCTTTCAAAGCGAAACACGTTAGAAAAGACACAAGTGGACCGAGATACCTATAATAAAATAACAAATACAGAAATTGTTCATCTTCCTCAGTCGATTATAGCATTTGCATTTACTCCTTCAAAAGTGTATGTTTATAAGGATTTACATAATAAAATGCATCAAGAAAGATATTCTATTTTTATAAAATTTTGGGAAACTCAAATTCACCAATCTTTACAAAAACAAACGTATCCCATGGTTTTGTGTCTAAGTGATGGATTCGGTGAACGAATTCCAACTCATTCAACCCAATTCACATATGTAAAATTTCCTGATAATGCATTTTATAGGAAGGGTGAAATAGACACAAGTTCTCCAACTATATATCCTATTTTACATAAACATAAAAAAGTCTTTGCATTCTGTCGTAAAATAGGAGATGGAAATACTATTCTTATACCAGATATTCATTATATATGTGATAAAGGATATAAAAATACAATTTTAAAAACAATTGATTCGCATCGTATTCCATGGTCTGAAAAACAAACTCGTGCTGTTTGGAGAGGAACACTTTCCAATGGTAGTTCTTGCAATTTTATAGGAAAAGATTGTTCTGTTGGACCTAATCAACGAGAATTCTTACACTCTTCAGCGAAAGAAGGAAAAATCCCTGAACTCAATTGTGAAGATTCACATTTGTCCATTGAAAAACAATTAGACTATAAATATATTTTGGATATTGACGGATGGTCCAATACATGGGATGCAACAGTGTGGAAATTGTATTCAGGCTCCGTCTTACTCAAAGTGAAAGGGGTCTGGGAACAATGGTACTATGATGAACTCCAAGAATATGTTCACTATGTTCCTGTTGCAAACGATTTTTCAGACTTGAATCAGCAAATCGAATGGTGCAAAACTCACGACAAAGAGTGTGAACAAATCACCAAGAACGCCTGCCATTTTGTAAAAACCAAATTGTCATGGGATAGAGTTATAAAAGATACCATTCAAACTATGAACAAATATATAACTGATACACACCAATAAGGGTTAAACAAACAAAGGACAAAAGACGAGAGAATGGAATCCAGTCTCCCTTCTTACGCTGTAAAAGACTTGCTAGACCTCAAAGAACTTTCGCAAAAACTCCTTGACTATCACGAAGCGAATCTGAAGCGCTGCCCTACCACAGAAACAGAAGCTGAGCTGCGATTTTCGTTAGAACGCGCCGTCCACTATGCCAAAGCCGATATCGCCACCCTAGATGCCGAGCTTCAAAAGCGCAAAAAAAATGAAAGCCCAGACAAGTCCACACAGGAAACCACACCCTCTAACACAAATGCAGACCAGTCTTGATTCTTACGTATCTACACTTCAAATGTTAAAGGATGAGTTTCCTACTTCTGCTTCTTCTTCAAAACAAGCCGCTGTTTTAGGTTTCGTTGGCCATTCGTCAGCCGCTCACTGGTCCATGGAGTATCTTGAAGACAAGATTCTGAATCCGTATTTACAGGAAGCTGGCCAACCTCCTGCGAAAGTCATGATGCCAACGGATGGAACGACCAGTATTCTTGTGCAAGCTTGGGCAGACAAGCAGAAATTTAATAGTTTACCTGTGGAAGCCGACTGGCGAACTCTTGGACCCAAAGCCCGTGCGTATCGTGATGGGAAAATCTGTAAAGAATCCACACACTTGATATTCTTTGGTGGTTTACGCTCGGATACCTATGAGAAAATGGCTATCCGAGAGTTGAAAAAAGGAAAACGTGTGTTTCTATTTGATGCAGAAACGAAGGAGTTTCAGGAACTCGTTACATAGAAGATTCTTTGGATTTGTTAGCTAAAAGAGCACGGTCACAGATTAAATAGTAAAAGAGGAACATAGTTCCAGCAACTCCTGTCATAATTATGCCTTGGACACCCATGCCGATAGCGGCAGGACCAATCTTCTTCATGTAACCAAAGATACCTAATGTAGCCACCACGGATAATATAAAAAGGATAGCATAAATGACAAAAAAGGCATAGAAAAAGTTGCAGACAGTTTCACTAGGAATTTGCTTCATCCATTCAGCTTCCATTTTTCTACTTGCTCCTAGCTTTTTTTACCGCGGTTCAAGTAGAACAATGGCCAACCAAAACAAAAGTAGACGCAACAGTCGTAAGCAAAACAAAAGTCGTAAAAATCGTAATAACCTTAAGCAAAGCCGTAAAAACAACAACCGCAACAAAAGACAAAACGGTGGTGCGTACAATGCCGGTGCCCTCTCTCTTGCACAAGGCCAAGAATACCGTGAACTCCATCGTAATCAATACGGTGGTGGTCAGGTGCCAAACCCTGCCCCCGTCGGTGACACCGGCATGTTAGACCCTGCTCTCCGTCAAATGGCTGCCGTTTCCACCTTGGACCGTGCTCTCGGTGAAATTGCCGGCATGAGTGATATGCAAGTGGCTGCCCCTACCGATGCTCCCGCCGCTCAAAAGGGTGGTCGTCGTAAGCGCAGCAACAGTCGTAAGCAACGCAACACTCGTAAGCGCAGCAACAGTCGTAAACAAAACAAGAAAAATAACAACAAGAGTCGCAAACAAAACAAGCAATCTCGCCGCAACAAGAAACAACGTGGTGGAGCTTATTCACCTGCCTCTACCTCAGCCCCTGGCATGCTCTTGTCTCCTATGCAAGCCGCCCGCGCCGGCACCGCCGACTTCAGCAATCCTTGGTTGACCAAATAAACGTTATGAACTGCTAAACAGACTTTGCAAAATCGCTTTGCTATTTTCCAATGTCTTGCGCTCCGTCTCCTCGACTTTCACGCTAACACGCACCAAGAAATCTCCAAATGCTGCAGCACCCCCTGCCACACTCATACCCTTCCCTTTGACACAAATGGTTTCGCCGTTCTGCGTGCCTGCAGGGATGTCAACCGACATATCTGGGAATCCAGGATGATTCTTCACCCCCCTTTTACACCCCAACAAGCTTTCGGCCAACGTTATTGTTGTTTGAAAGACCAAATGCGTTCCTTCACGACGCACATCCAAATCCTCGTCAGCTTCTACAAGACGCAGAAGCACATCCCCTGATTTTTCATAGTCCTTCTGGTCACTGCACATGCCTTCAAATGTCAAGATATCGCCCACCTTGCTTCCTGCTTGGATATTCACTGTAAGAGTGGTGGCTTGTGGCACAAGTCCCTTCTTTTCACATTTACGACAATCACCGTCTGCCATACGTCCTTCACCTGAACAAGAGCCACAAGGACCACGATTCACCGCCATCATACCTGGCCCTATCGCCATCATGGTTTCCTTGAAGCCTGACCCATGGCATTCCGTGCACGTTTTCCAGTTTGTGCAGCCTTCTCCTTTGCAATCTGAACAAAAGACTTGACGGTCAAGCTGGAATCGTATGGACTTGCCGTGGTAAAAGTCCCAGAGACTCAAGGGTATTTCCTGTGTCTTGTTCGGTCCTTTCGGTTTGCGCATGGCGCGACGCATCCCCCCTGCTGGGCCGCCACGACCCCCCATCATGCCAGGAAACATCCCTGCGAACATTTCACCGATGTCGAATGGCATTCCACCCCCACCTCCGAAAGGGAAGGGCATTCCACCTCCTTCTTGCACCTGACCATCAGCATTCCCAGTCATGTCATAGACATGGCGTTTGCTTTCATCACTTAACACGTCATAGGCATGTTGTATTTGCTTAAATTCTTCTACATCACCTCCTTTGTCTGGATGCTTTTCACGTGCCAACGCATAATATGCTTTTTTGATTTCTTTGGCTTCTGCATCTCGACCAACCCCCAATATTTGATATAAGTCTTTGGACATTCTTTTGAATGCTCAAGGCGTTCGGTTTAGGTATCGAAGCAAAACGTGGGGTTCAGACCTAAGAAAACTCCCTTTCTACACTGTAAATGTCGTTGACCCCTTTTCAATCGAAACTTCTTGGACGAGACAGTATTTTTCAAAGTATTCGCGAGTCCTTTCATGACATTCCCCACTTGTTTTTCACAGGTCCACCAGGCTGTGGCAAGACATGTCTCCTTTCTGAAATTCTGGAGCTCATCAAAAAAGAAGCCCCCTTTGAAGTGGATAGCATTCTATGGCTTTCGAGTGAAAAAGACCGTGGTATACACACTATTCGAGACAAAGTCAACGACTTTTGCAAATCGGCCCATGCCAAACCCAATACACTACGCTTTATTGTGATTGATGACGCTGATACCTTGCCACTCATCAGTCAACAAGCTCTCCGACGACCGATGGAAACCTTCCACCATTTAACACGCTTTTTATTCGCCAGTCGTCATGCCGGCCATCTGATTGAACCGCTCAGAAGTCGTTGTTTGAATATGGAGATTGAACCTATTTCACCTTTCGAAATGTATCCGTTCACTATGAAACAGTTGAAAATTTCTGAAGAATATATTACAGAAGAATTTTTTCAATTCCTGATTCGCAATTTCACAAATTTTCACGAAATAAAATGTATTATCCGCTTATATAAATCGTATATACAGGAAGGATATTCAAAAGAAAAAATACTAGAGATATTTCAATCTCTATTACCTTCAGTTAATCTCTATATTCATCCACTTGTTACAGCTATTGGAAATCGCAGAGAAACAGATATACGAAATTATATTACAAACCTCTATTTATCAGGCTATTTACTGGATGATATTTTGCTATCCATTGAAAAAGTCATCAATCTCTTTCCCAGTTCCAACCCTGAAATCCGATTCAGAGTCTTGCAATTTACTATGCTGGGTTGGATTTCTATTCAGCAAGGTCGTGAGCATTGGCTTGATGCTATGGATATTGTGGAACAGATTTTACACGAAGACTAACAGTAATATGCCGCCCGTCTTTCGGCATGTGCCACCTCTAGACCTCATGAATGCCATGTGTAAAGCCTGTGGCCTTACAGATGTTCATGACTCGAAGGCTTTTTTGAAAGAAAGTATTCAACTGGACCTCTTTCAGAATTATCTACCCGAGCTGGAACCTTACTATGTGCCGTGTAAAGCTCGTGACTTCCTACTCCTCCCTTTAACACCCCAGCGTGCCATCGTTATTCTACGACATGTTCTCAAAGCTCACGACAAATTGCTCGATAGCTTTGAAAAGTCTATGCATACGAAACGCTTAGTTTGGTATCGAATATTATCCAAACTAGATACTTCTGATTCTATGAAGGAAGAAAATAAAGAAATTTGTGTTGAATTTGTTTAAGCTATACCATTCAAAATATGCGAAATCACCAGGTCTGACTCTAAAATCTGTTGCTCGCTGCTGCGCAAAACCCACCCATACAAACGTCTGTCCAACAGGTCTTTGTAGGGAACCACCACGTATATGGCATTCTCAGGAATCTCAAAGGGTAAACGACCGCCTGTTCCTGCCGCAAACAAATCTTCGAGTTGCAACTTCTTGTTAGTGCGAGGGTCTCTCCCCAACTCCTCTTTTACACGAACCACAACATCTTCACGATATTTGCCCGCCAATTCAACCCAATCACTGGCCGAGTCCTTGCGCACTTGCACTCCGCCCAACTGATTGTCCAAGCGTGAGCGGCAGTTCTCTTCCCATTCCACAAACATGGGATGACCAGGAACAGGACTCCAGAGTGCACGAAACCCGGGAATTGGTGACCCATACAAAGGGCTTTCGTCTTGACCAAAGGCGACGATTTTGTCCGTGGGTAATACGCCAAATCCCTTCAAACAAACTATGGAAGGAGAGACCCAGAGACCGCCGAACTTGGCTAATACTGCTGCACGAATCCAATCTTCTTCCGCTTCACTGACGCGTGCTTTAGGATTGCGTAACTTCTCAGGCATTGAAGCCCAACCTCCCAATCTATCGGCAACACCTTGGAGACCACCCAGAATCTCAATGCGATACTTGTCGCCATTCTTGGCAGCAATTGTTTCATAAAACGTATTCAACAGAGGAATATTTATCACACGACTGCTACGAGCCATGAAATCGGACCAGTGGCGACTATTCACTTCTGAATCATTGTAAAACAACCATAAACAAGGTCGCTCTTGGCCTATGCGCAAAGTCTCTGGAGTAATTTCAGCACCTTCGCGTTTTTTAGGAAAACGTTGCGTAGCTTCCCAGACAGCCGCCATAGCAACAATCAAAAGGCCAGTGCCTATGACAAGAATCTGTTCCTGTTTCATTCTAATCTTACTGAGCGATTTCCTAATTCCGGATAACCATACGCTGCATCATTTGAAAGTAACTATCCTCTTGCACAGCTTGTTGTGCCATACGCATTTTTCGTTGGTCTTCTGCTCGTTTTGCAGCCGCTTCCGCTTCCTGCAAGGCCTGCATCTCGTAATCCATCAAGGGTTTGGGAGCCGCCTTGCGTTCCTCACGGAATTTACCAATATCACGAGCTTCCACTTTGACACCCGCTGTTTCTTGACTAAACGTATTGTATTCTGTATAGGCTTTCTTCAAATCCGTATACTGAAGCCCTTTGTCATTGGCCGCCGTGTAATCGTCGCGTTGACCACGCCCGAGTTCGGTGGCATACCCGATACGATTCGACAAGACACGCTCCTGCACCGTCAAAGCATTTTGCTGACCTCCCTTGGCTTTCGCCGCTTGTTCCTCTTGAAACGCCTGTAAGAAGACTTCACGATTGAACTTGCCGTTGAATTTGTTGGCCGGCGCATCCGAAGAATCTCCACCTTTCAACCAGTCCCCGTATCCGCTTTCCTCGGGGTCAGGTATCTTGGTTTTTTCAAACATGGCATTGAATGTCTGCATGTCCAGCTTTTTGGGATTGAGCGCCACAGGTTCAATATGCTTCCATTTGTCTTCTTCTGAACTTCGTGAACTGGCCAAGGCTGCAGGGGCTTCAACTTTCCCTTCCACGGCACGACCACCGTGGATACGACGCAAGATTTCCCCGAGATAAGCGTAAGCACGCGTGACTGCTTCGAATTCGCGTTCCGAGCCTCCTTTGTCTGGGTGGGCACGAACGACCGCCTTTTTATACGCCGCCTTCAAAGCCTCAGGGGTCAAGGCCACTTCCTCCTCTAACTCCAAGATACGTAGACAGGCCGAGAAATAGTTCAAGGCTTTCTCATTACTTTTTTGCACTTGTTCTTGACGAACAACAACTTGTTGCTGGGCTTGCATAGGTCCTCTCTGCTGCACTTCTGGCGCCCTCAGCTGTTGTTTCTGTGGTTGCGCTTGCACTTCACCAGGCAAGAGAGGCAAAGGCGAACTCCCAGCTTGCACAGCCTGGCAATAGTGCAATAAATGACCATACAATCCTGCCTGTTTAGCCGCTTGTGCATGTTCGGGACTACTCATCAGTGTCTGAATCATCTGCACACGTGTGGCAGGAGATTGAATATTTATCAAATTTTCATACATCCGAAGATGAGGCGCAGGTATGCCTTGGATATTCCCCATTTTGCTACTCCTGGTCGGCCAAAATGTTTCGGATTCGTGCCGCGGTCAAAACAGGAATCCGAGCTTCGCATTCCCAGAAATAGCGACGACCGAGAGACAAAAAACTAAACTTGGCAGGCCACATCTGTGGCGCTAACAAAGGCAAGCTCCGTAGCTTAGAATCCCGGACTAATCCCCAACTTTCTAAAGGCAAGACCATCGCCAACTGTTCCTGAGGGCGAATGGCAACGCCTTGTTCTGACACAATGCTCAGCTCCAGTTTCTCAGAAGCCAAGCAGGCAAAATCACTCCAAAGAGGCGGCAACCAGGCTCCAAACATCCACGTCAAGCTTACGTCTTGGCGAAAGCCTAAATAATAATCCAAAATCCATTGAAATCCTCGAATATATTCTTCACAATAGACCTTTTTTTCAGTATCGCCTATACAAGGGTGTATAAAGCTCCAATACTGAGCCCGCCAGTCTTTCCGAAGCTCTCGGCCAGTCAGAAGTTCTCGTTCCACAGCCCATTCATGGGGCAAAGCCTCATAGGCCTCCATACCTTTTCCGACTCCCCGTGAAGCCACTTTCTGCTTTTCTTGAATCATATGCCACATGCGGTCCTCCTCCTCCAATCCCCACCCTTTTACAATGTCGAGTAAGACAGGCACTTGCACCAACGAATCTTGAATCAACCAACGCTTTTCCCTCTTACAGGTTTGAAACACCCGCATGACACACTCGTGGCCATCGTCATTTAATTTGTGGGTCAAACTATGGGGTAAAAAATCATTGCCCATGAACGACATAATTCCAATATAATTGATAATTTCTTCAGACCCTGTGATACCGATACGTTTCACAAATTCTTCCAAACTCAAATACTGGTATTCAAACCCTCCAGAATCATCCCCTTTTACACTTTTTTTCGACAACCCAAATTCCTGCTTTTCACGCATCAACCAGAGAGACCGTCCCGTTTGCACAGAAACCAGCATACACAACAAAATCAAATCGGCATCGAGTCCATAGACAACAATATCTCCTGACGGCAGTTTGTTGCCCTGCTCTCGTAACCAACGCATAATCTTGTGTTCGCCTTCACCTGGTTCACTGGCATCACTCAAGACCCATCCTTTGCCCTGCTCCACTGCTAAGCCCTTTAACTCCTTCCCTAATTTTTCCATGAATTCTGTGCCAGGCGTAATCGCATTGCTGTCCCAGGACGAGCTTTGACCTCCATACTGACGACGAATCCAAGACGATTTGAAGCGACGAACCCTTTGCTGACGAATCTTGGCCATCGGCACGACACCATCAATGGCCATAAATACACCAGGAGGACGGCCTGCTTGAGTCCAGATTTCCTTTACGGCTTTACGAACTTCCTTGATTAAACTGGTTTCCCACGCCGCGCTCGCATCCAAGTCATTGTCGCCAGGATACGGTGCAATGCCCGGTGCTCGCATGCAACGATAAATTAAACAATTAAAATCAAACGCTAATACGCTCGCTTTTGCAGGCGCCTCCTTGGCTAGACATCCAGGGTATGCCTGCAAAATACGACGAAAATAAGAAGGTATACCCATTGTCTTAAGAGTTTACCTTGCCCTGCCTTTAACTGTTTCATAAGGTAGATGAGCGCGACAGACCCTACAGCTCCAGTAGAAAATTCTGCTCCTTCTCCTGTGAAGGGCAATTTTTTTGATAAATTGTTCAGAAATTTTTACAATTATATTCTTATTCCTACAGACCAAACTATATTTCAAATACTACCCGAGCTTGGGCACTTAGCACCTGTGACTTTGATTATGGGAACAGCTTTCTTTGCTCTCGTAACCATGAATTATCCGCTCAGCATTTTCTCGGCATCTTCTGTGGAAGCCTTTTGGATTCTGTCGTGGTTTCAATCTCTGACACATGCGACTGCATCACCTACTATGTTTCTCCGTATGGACCAAGAAACCAAAACCCAGAAAGTGAGTTGCAAGAGTCGTTTCCAAATCACGACACCCTCCCGATTTTCTGCCTTTATGGGTCAAGGACTCCTTGAAGAATTTCCAAATTCTGCACTCTATATGATAAGTTATGCGATTGCCTATTTGCTCCAGAGCTTGACATTTTTCCAGAAAGAAATGGAAAATATGGGGCCGTCGTATTCCAATCGTCCTTATTTGGCCATGATAGCAGGTGGATTATTCGTCAGTTTGTATGCGGCTTATCTGCTCATGTATGGTTGTGACAGCTTGACGTCGATGTTTGCAGCTATCTTGCTTGGCCTCTTTGTCGGCTACTTGATTGCCAACCAGAATGCCCTCTTGCTGGGTAAATCATCAGTCAATGTTCTCTTCATACCCGAATTGGCAAAACGCACAGGAATGGATTATCTGTGTGTCACAACAAAAGTCTAGTTCTGTTAGATATGGTGAGCTTCGGTGATACATTAAAAAATAGCTTAACCGACGGATTCATGGCTCTCCCTCTTTTGCTCATGGGCTTTGAATTCCTGTTTGGAACCTTGACCTCCAATACGGGACTGTTGTATCTTTTGGTAGGCCAATTCTTAATTGTTCCTATGCTCGGCTATTGGTCAAATGAAACCAATTGGTTAGGACTCTGGGGAACCAATAAACCCAAATTTATTATTGTAGCTGTTTCTGTTATTGCTGTCTTTGTATTAATCAATAATAAAATTTATTCTATTGTTGAAGATTATGCAGAAAAACAAATAAAAGAAGATGCCAAAAATACAACCCTAAAAGATTCTCTGGGTTTGTGGTGGATTGCATCGGCGGCAGGCATTATAATTTCTTTTTTAACAGGAGCTTTCGGTTCGAATCGTGCACCCTCCTTGCTTGCCTATAAACCTGGTCAAGTCACAGGTTCTCCTGAATGTTCTCTCTTACCTCTCAAAGAAGGAGATATCTCCAGTGGCTGGAATCATCCTAGTCTTTGGACCATTCACATGGTTTTCCTTGGTGCTTTCTTATTTTCCAATGCTATGGCTGTCTATAATCTTCCTGTTCCGAATATCACAGAAGACCCTAAAACAAATCCATCCGAGGGTGAAGAAGGTGTGCAACAGAGAAAAGAACGTTTGAACAGTCGTGTGGCCAATCGTAAACGTATTGCTATTTTTATTATGGTGATGATTCTCTTTGTGTTTGGTGGATTTTTAGCCATTCGATTTTTCAAATCCAGTTGTGAAGATATGAGTGCTGGATTCTTGACCTTGTGGCCTCTCTTGATGATTGCCTGGGTAGGAGTCTCCTGGTATGATATTGTGTATAAACGTTGCGGAGTCAATCCTCCAGACGTCTTGGGTATTGTCACAGGTATCATTCCTGCTGAGCTGATGGACACGCCAATGGTGTGCATTGGAGGCGATACCAATTTTACCTAATAACAAGCATTGAGCAACAAGAGGTGTCGCTGCCATTCTCTGAGCGCCTGCCCCTGCACACTCCCCTTTAACACCGATTCGTCTAACAGTTTCATGTAGCGTCCGTATTCGTGCAAGCCTTTCAAGTTCCGCCATTTTTCTCGTGCTTCTTCCAAATTAGGCCCCGCAGCTTTCCCCAGTCGGCGATTCACCGCCTCGTGAAAGGTCCAGACCCAGAGTTCATAGCCTTTTGTCTCTGCTAAAGCTGCAGGCAAAGGATTCACTTTTCGATAGTCTTCAATATGCTTTTTGCATTCCACACAAGGCACAATGCTTTCTAGATGCGTAAATAACCAGGCTAATTCTCGCTTCTCGTCCGCTCGACACTTGGCTAGGCAAAGTCCAAGTCCTGCTCTGACGGACATCCAATGAAGTATTGGCCACAGAATGGGCCCCCAAACAGACGGAACTGGCATTACTAAAAATTGAATAGACTTGACATACAAAAACAACACGCACACTCCCCACCATGAACTATCCCATCCATGCTGAATTCTACTCAGCCCTCGAATCCATCCTTCTTACACAAGCCAAAAAACTCGTGGATGACGTCGCCAAGCACCAAAACACGGATAGTAAAGAACTCTGGCAGCTCATCAAGCCACAAATCAAGATTGGTCTCATAGATGCCGAAGTGGACGACGAAAAAGAAGTTTACTGTCCTCATCCTTTCATGTCTGATTCAGGCGCCATCAAAACACGATGCCGAGCACCTTGTCTTGTAGGTTTTTCCGCTTGTCCGAAACATGTCAATCAACCCTTTCTCAAAGATAAACAAACAACCTATGAATCCGTGGACCGTGTCGTGGATTATCAAGGCTGTACCTACTTTGTTGATAAACACAGGATAGCCCGCGATAAAAATGGCATGCCACGCGGCCAGATGGACGCTGATGGCGTGCTTGTATTGTTTGAAAAGGGGGACAAACCTGCGGACTGGCTGGCTCCTTGAGCCAACGGCCTACAAAGGCTGGCTCCTTGAGCCAAGGGCCTAAAAATTGAACTTGCTAAATCCCCCATTTTTTTAGTAACTTCCCCGCTAAACCATGTCTGAAACCTTGTCGCAAACACAAGTAAAATTCCACTTTGGAAAACCTGAGCAACCCGCCACGGAAAAAGCCAAGAAAGCTCATCCCAAAAAAGCCAACAAAACCAAAAACAAAAACAAAAAAAACAAGGATAAACCAGCCAAAAAGCGCGTGATTGCTAAGTATGCATCTGAAGCGATGAAAATCACCAAATCTTTCGGCCAGCCTTCCTTCTACATCCTTCCTACCCAGAACTTGCCTCCTGGACTTCTTGGTCAACTTTTCACCATTCCCTTCGGTCCCAAACTGCAACAACGCTGGCTCACCTCGTATATACAACGATACGCAGATGAAAAGAAACAACAAGCTGCCGACAAGAAAAAGTTCAAGTTTCAACCTCCTTCCACGCCACCTACCTACTTTTCGAGCATGCCTCCCATTCAGTTGGTCCGCGAACATTTAGAAAAAGCCCGCAAAGTCCGTGCCGCTCTCTCGAAACTTGTCCACGTTTGGCGCGTCAAACATTTGAAAGCTGTGAATACCGAAGATATCGTGACCATGGAAGTCCCTCTCAAACCTGTCCACATTGTTGACTGGGCCCAGAAAACAACCACCGTCTTTGAAGCCAATACGTTGATGCGAGATATTACCACTTGCTTACTTCACCACGATGGCTTCTTTGAGGAACCCAAAGAACCACGCAACCCCCTCACCAACCTCCCTCTAACACAATCGCAAATTCTCAGCGTCTGGATGCAAATTACCAAGTCAGGAATTCCTACGTCCTCTGTCTTTGGTCAATTTCGTCAAGCTCGCTATTCTCTTCAGAACTTTCATCTCATCTACGGCACAGCACTTCGCCTTCACGCTTTTCGCGACACGATGAAAAACCTCTTGGCCTATGATTCCAAGGAATGTCTCTTCAACTTTATTGATTTGGCTTCCCAAGTGTATCGTAAAAAGTATTCTCTGACCAAGCTCATGCGCGATTTACGCTCCGAAAATCCTCAACTCGTTTGCTATTTCAGTAAATGGCGTCAACGTTGCATGGAACATTACGAAGCTACTTTACTCTACAACAATCAACCCGACACCATGAAAAGTATTCAAAAACAAGTAATTCTAAAGACTCGCCATTTATTGGAAAATAAAGAATACTTTGAAGTGCATATTCCCGTTATTCAAGTGTCTGCAGAAAATGACGATGATGCGGATGAATCCGAACAAGAATCCGAATCCGAAACCGAATCCGAAGGAGAAGAAACCACATCTCCTTCCATTCCTCCCTTGATTCCAGTGCAACAAACGATTCTTCGGGCAACAGATACTGCAGAACAACTTTTGCTCCCTTTCCTCTCCACTTTATCCACTACAGACCTCTCCCAACTCCTCTTCCCTTTAACACTCCCTACGACAGCTCTTGGCGGTGTCGCCACCCCTCCTCCACCACCCATTCCCGCTCTTCCTCTTCCAGAATCTATTCCCCCTCTTGCACTTGCTCAAGCTGAACAACCACAAACCCCTGTTCGAGTCCTACGTGTAGCATCCGCACAACAAGAAAGTCAAGGAGAAGCCATGAACCTCTTCCTCAACATGCTCTTGGACATGGGTGAAACGGATGTCAGCGACTTTCTCCCCAGTTAGGAAACCGAGATTCAAAACAGATGGCCTATCCAACGAACGATGCCGATGAAATAGTGCCAGGACTTTGGTTGGGCAACCGAAACGCTGCCCTGAACCATCAATGGTTATCCGAAAAAGGAATAAAATCTGTTTTTAATTGCACCAAAGATATTCCTTTTTCCTACCAAGTCCAGCGACGTTATCGGATTCCTGTAGATGATAACCTTCAAGATGACGAAATTCGCAATCTTGAATTCTGGTCTTACGAAATTGTCTACAAAATGACCCGTGAATACCAAACAGGTCAACCGATACTGGTGCATTGTGCGGCTGGTCGCCAACGTTCCGCTGCTTCCGTCGCCATGTTCCTCATGGCCACCAAAAATATGAATCCAGACCAAGCCATACAATACATCCGAGAGCGCCGCCCTGTAGCTTTCTTCCCTGGTCCTAACTTTCTTTCTTCTCTTCAAGGCTTCTACAAAAGTTATCAGCGTGATATTGCTCCAACTGTAGCCATGGCCTCGACCTTTCAATAATAGTATTCATCTCGTAAACATCCTGTAAAGACTACGAGTCCTGTTTCTTTACTGTCAGATGTTAAGACATGAGCAGGACGCACAATCGCAGGTGCTTGACGTAGTTTTTGAGGTGTCAAAATAATATTATACTGAGGATGTTCAGGCACCCATCGTTTGTTTTCCAGAATCCCTTGCGGCACGTTATCCCAGTTGGAATAGGTATAGATTTTCCAGTTTGCTCGTCCTGTTGTTATATGGAGAGGGCCTGCATTGTTGAATTGTAAGAGTCTTTTTTCAGGGTGCATCAGAGAGATACGAGTATACATATGATGTTCGTCTTTCATAAGACGAATAACAAGATGCTCAAAACGTTCCATAAAGGATACCATTATTGTTCTACCAGACTTTCTTTCACAAGTTTAGATGGCGTCGTCAGCCAAGAAGCTTCCATTTTTTTTAGAAATAACACCTGTTGAAGAGCGATGGCTAAAAGAAGACGGCAGGCTCGAAAAACTCGGCATGCCGCTTGTAACTTTGCCGGCAGGAACCGTCTTGTTTCGCTCTCTCCGTTTACCTTTGGTAGGACAATATTGGTATTCCGTGCAACATTTTTACCGTGATTATCTGGGCGACTCTCTTGACCCCGATACTACATGTGTGTCACCCAAACACAATATCTTCTTTTCGGCTTCCCCTTTTATTGGATTTGGGCTTCACAATATCGGTAAAAATATGAATGCGTATATGGCCTTTGTTCTTGTGCATCCTATTACAGTCATAGCAGCTATTTCTCCATCTATCATGGTGCGCGGTGCTCCTCACGTCTTTAGTGGTCTGGCTCCTATTCAACGTTGTTCCACCTTGCCCTATGATTGTAAAACACCAGACTTTGCACTCCAAAAAGCACTCGAATATGATAACTGTATTCACCCTCTCTATTCCTTGAGAACAGGTGTCCGTGGCTGGATGGCCATCGCAGACCTCGACTCGGCCTATCCCCACAGTTTGCGGAAGAAAAGACAACAAGCCACCAACGCCGAGTTGTATTTGTATATGAATAAATTAAAAACAAGACATCCTGAGATTGCGAATGAGCTAATAGCTAATATGTATACTGATGGACATCATCATGCAGGATTTCCTGAGATTGCGCTCTATCCTTACAAAAAACATCATGGTGAAATGTTGACCATGTTCTTAAATGTTCGCACAGAAGAACAAGCACAACGTGCCATTTATAAGGAAGCTATTCAAGATAATTTGAATTACTTACCGTTAGCTCTTTTTACGGCAGACAAAACAGTCGATTTCACCCAAGGCCTGTTTACACGACAACGTTTTGACCCTATGCCTTACTTAGACCTTGCGCCCCGCCAAGAAGGAATTGAAAATCAGATGATTGCTTGGTTAACCGAAGCCAAGACCAACGGTATTGACCTGCCACACTATGGCAAGGGAAAAATGATGTTTGATTCACGCACAGGATTTTATGTCTTGGAGCAGTTCGTGCCCGAACGTTTCATGATTCGTTTGCCGAAACATGCAGTGGAATCTGATACAAAGCGCTTGACCGATAAAAAGGTGCGTTTGTTCGAACCCTATAAGAAATTACTCTTGCCTTTGGCCACAGAAGAAGATAAAAAGCGTGTTCTCACCTATACCTTGTTGTTCCGTTCCTGGAATCCTAAAAAGTTCATGCATGCCTACGGTATCGAAAAAGGCTGGGGAACTCGTCGTGCTTTCGTCTTTGAACGTCCTCCTGTCTTGGCAAGTGTTTACAAGAGCTGGAACTGGGAAATTCCTAAGGAGTTCACAGGCACCTTAGCAAGAGCCGCTGCCATGTATCAAAAAGAAACAGGCAAGATGCCAAAAGCCAAAACAGTCAAGGAATCCAAAGGTGAAGATGGTCAGGGTGTGCAGGCTGTAAAAACAATGGAAGATATGGCGTTTGAACAAATCTATGGTATGCCTGTTTCAGCCTGGAATAGACGTCCTGGAACGGAACAAGCTACCACAGCATCTGCAGCGACTTTCCAATCTATGCGTCAACAGCAACAAGCTCAAACACCTCCCTATGGGTTTGGATTTTCAGGCTTTCCTCAACAACAGGCTTCTTCTCCACCGTTTGTTCCTCTTCCTGGAACCACAGCCGCTAAATCACCACCTTACTCTGCTTTATCTCCAGCCTACAATCCCTATAATCCAACTTCACCTGCCTATAATCCTACTTCTCCTGCCTACTATCCACCTACTTCTCCTGTCTACTATCCACCTACTTCTCCTGTGTATGGAGCAACAACAAATGGCCAACAGCAACAGCAACAAACTTATACACCTGAGTTTGGTAGAGAAGAAGCTGCTGCTTTACAGCAAAAGCAACAAGCCTCAACCACGCCCAAGTTCGGTGCAGAGGAAGCTCGCACTCCCTCTTTCTTTGCCTATACCGCACAATCTCCATACTATGGAGCAACAACCTCGACCACACCTCAGTTCGGTGCAGAAGAAGCCACAGTTGTTTCGAATAACACACAAGGCCAAAAGAAGAAAAATACACCTGAGTTCCAAGAAGGTGGAAAACGAAAAGCCAAGAAACAAACACGCGCTCGCAAACAAAAAGGCAAACAACAGACCAGACGTAAACCGAAATCCCCTGTTATCTTTTCAGTGTTTGATATCTGGAAAGTGCACGCTATATCTAAAACAAGACAACAAGATACTGACTAGAAAATGACAACCTATCCTGTAACTATCGTCTCTTGCTATTACCATATTCCTGGAAATACCAAGAGAAGTCCTGACCAATACAAACTCTGGATAACCCACTTTTTGACCTTCTGCAAAACACCCATTGTCATGTTTAGCGATGGTCCAGAAGCAGACGAAATAGACGCCATTCGCAAATCCACCCAAACCAACAATCAAAACCCATGGCTTCTCATCAGAAAGCCCATCAACACCCTCTCTTACACAAGCAAAGAAGACATCAAATTCTGGAATTGGTGCTATTCTGTAGACCCCTGTCAACAGGTTCACACAACAGATATGTTTATTTTCTGGGCGAACAAATCCCAGTTTGTCAAAGAAACTATCCTACAAAATCCTTTTCAATCGACCCACTTTTTCTGGTGCGATGCAGGATGTTGGCGAAATCAACCCTTCGCCCTAACCTACGCTCCCCAATGGCCGTCTCTCGAAAAACTTCCGAACCAAATTCTCCTCACATGGATAAAAAATTATGAAGGACTGCAAACACTCACAAGCGATTTCAGAACATTAGAAGACTATGTCCACTGCGACGCCTTTCGCGGCCAATGCACCGCAGCAGGCGCTATGTTTGGCGGACCGGCCACCGCGATGATTCTGTTTGCCGATGCCTATACCAATCTCTTACGTTTGTATCAAAACAATAAGAAATTTGGTGGTGACGACCAAGCTCTCTTGGCCTCTGTAGCTCTCTATTTGGAACGCAAAGGTCTCGTTAAAAATATCCCCTGTTACACAGCCCCCACAGACATCCAAGGTGCCGACAACTGGTTTGCTTTACAGTATTTATTGGCTCCATAATTCTGAATCCAAGAACGAACCGTGGCCGTTCCGTTCACCACACGAAAATCGCAAATTGGCACTTCCACCATCGAACCTAATTTCCCTGGGCCTGTATACAGAATTTCTGCAAAAGTATTTCCACTAATTCTGTGAATACTGTCAATCTCATATCCTTTGACAAGCCCATAGGTTGAATACAAACGGCGCGCCACGGCTTCTTCTTCATTCATGTCCCAGATATCACCACTGGCCACAGGAAAGCCCACATGACAACTGCCTACACGACCCAAATACACACTCTTATTCAAGCTGCGCACCACAAGATTCACTTCAGGAAAAGGAGAACGAAACAAATAAAATGCGAAAAGACCTGTCAAAAAGCCGAACATTCCTGCTTTAAAAATGTATGTTGTCTCTAAGCAGTCACCGCCTTCTCCAAAATGCCCGTTTACCAGTGCCCTTGCTACTTTTTTGAGTTCCTAGGAAAAGCCGTGCAGATTCGCTACGAAAAAGATTCCACCATCACTCGCCAACTCATCCCTTTTACACAAATCCTCAGTGTCCGCTTGGATAGTAACACGGATGATAAGATTCACTCCTTGACTCTCCTTTTACACGAAGGCATCAAATATTCCTATCCGTTTAAAAATCTAAATGAAGCCGAAAAAATCTACGACCAATTCACTCAGGCTCTTCTCCAATAACACCCGCTTTCCACTTCCTCTGCCACACCAGGTGTTTCATCCAAAGACGGCCATGCCCAAGCCTCGTTCCAGAATTGACCAATGACGGAATGATTCCGCCATCTCTCCCCTTTGACACCAAACAGCACTTGTATAGCTCCACCCATTACTACGCAAATCTTGCCCCTTGCCTTCAACAATCCTCCAATCACCATTCCTAGCCCTCCACAGCCAATCAAAACCACCTCCGCTCCTGTTCTCTCCACTTCATTCACGACTCCCAAGACAGCCTGCTGCCAGTTCTCTGGCGAATCTTCCCAGCCGGCACGGCCACAAGCCAAAACAGGCGCATACCCTGTTCGCACGAAGGACCACGAAACATCAGGAGCCCAGAGACTCCCTGCTGCTCCAGGCCATACCATATCCTCCCCCTTTTGCACCTGGCTAGAAATCGTGTTGGCAAACGAACTCACCACACAGACACGACGACCCCTAAGCAAAGCCGTCCAACGAGCCTTCTTGTCCTCGACATAATACGGTTCTAAGGCCCGAAGACTCACATGCTTTGCTCCACTGCAGTCCCACCCTTCTAACAATTCCGCTTCCATCTTGACCATCGGCGCATACCATCCTGTCGCCAACACATCCGCGGCCTGAAACGCCTGACGTGTGCGCTCGGCCCACATGCGCACGGATGCAGGGTCTGAAGGAAAGATTCCAGCGTTTCGCTCTAAAATGGCGCGTTGATGCTCATTTACAGCACCCGGCTGGACTTTCAAACAATACAACGTCTCACATTCGATGGTGCCGAAACGGCCAATCAAACATCCCTTTTTTTCGGCCAACGATTTCTGAATCGTTTCATACACAATTTCCGAACCAAACGGTGTCATCTAAGTCACACTTATGAAAAAACTTTAGGACAGGCAAAGAGATGCCCGAAGTGGTGGAGGACTCGAGCGAAGATATCGTTTGTTGTATTTGCCTAGCAGAGCCGAGAGAAAAAAATCCCTTGTTTCTGATTTCTTGTGGATGCAAAGGCGCCTGGTTCCACACCGAATGCGAAAACAATTGGATTGATTGGGGTGGCAATCCGTTGCTCTGCCCCGTGTGTCGCCGAATTCCTCTCGTTAAAAAATATTACGGTTTTCATTGGAGTATAGGAGAAATACAACATTATTATTGTCGCTGTATTCTGATGAGTGGAATAGAATTCTTCTTTTACACCTATGAATCCTTGACAGGCGTGCAGCACGCCATTGCAGTTCCTGCAATCACGCTGCTTTTTTTACTTTTGCCTTTTATCTTTGCAACCCAGAAACCTTATAGTTATTATATCGCAAATACTCATCTACATAACTTTTACAGTATATTTTCGTATGCAGCAGCGAATGTATTAGTCAAAACAAAAAACCTCTCCAAATATGAATATCCCCTTTTAATGAATATCACAATTATAATGTCATCTATTCATCTTGTTTATATTATGATGGATTTTCTGATTACGTGTGCAATGAGAGAGAAGGCGCCTGATTGTTTTCATGAATTTATCATTAGTCGAGACATTGTGCATGTCAATATTCTACGAATTACCGAGAGTGCGCCCGATTCCCGAGAAAGCGACGAAGGAGGAGGAAGCTTGGTGACGGCGGAAACGATTGTTCGTGACATTCGCATTGCTCGACACGCCCGCGAAGGAAGGAGGAATCATAGACGTTGATTCTGGCGATTGTTGTTCCTGATGTTCCTGATGTTCCTCATGTTCCTCATGTTCCTCATGTTCCTGAGGAACAGGAACAGGAACAGGAACAGGAGGCAAAGCTTCAGGTGTGCTAGGACGACTTTGTTGAATGTGCAAGGCAACTTCATGACCATCCAACAAAACAGCTCCAGTCACCGGTTCACATGCCGACACAAGTAAGACGACACCCTCCATCATGGGCAACGGAATCATCTGCCCCTCCTCTAACACCCCCAGAGAGGACAACGATTCTTCAAGAATGTCACGCAACATACCTTCGTCAACAGGACCACCTAGAACTTGAAAGGTCAACGATGTTGCCTTTTCAAATTCTTCACAACGGACGAAATTCACTTGGACTTCATCCCCTGCTCCTTGCAGACTAAGAGCCTCGATCGCCCAACTCGGCAAATAGAGGCCGGCAGGATTCTGTGCCGTATTGGCCACAGGGTCGCCAAGAGCAATGTGCAATTGGCTATCGCCACTGCGAATATGAGCGATCCAGCGACCTGTGTCTTCATGTCGAGGTAATTCATGCATGCAGGAAATGTTGGGACGAGCGGACCAAGAGTCATCTTCCACTTCCATATAAAGTTTTGAGTATAAACGAAGAATTGGCATTGTAAAAGGGGGAGTGATTACCCAAGGGGCATAAAGCAAGGTATCAATTTTTATGCACATGCCTGGAGGCCAAGGAGTATGTTGCACACGGTGCTGGTGCACTTGTTTTCGTTGTCGTCACAAACCGAACCATATTGAGAGTATACAACGAAATTACATTAGAGTAAAATTTAATAAAGAGCAAAAAAATGTTATCTTTGACCGTATGATGGACTTGCTCTATGAATACAATGACCGCGCTTGTCGCTATTCCAGTTCTTTTCATATTCTTCGTGTCGTGATTACCATTGGGTCGTTAATCGTGCCTGCTCTCTTATCTGTGCAGTATATGGACGGTCAAGTTTCCGCAGTGAGCGCCACCATGAGTGCCCAAGTATATTGGACCGTCTGGGTTTTGTCTCTCTTAGTCACCATGAGCAATGGTATCATGACGCTTCTCAAAATTGATAAAAAACACTTTGTGATGAATACGACCTTTCAGCATTTACTGAGCGAATGCTGGCAATTCATCGAGCTATCAGGACGTTATGCCCTATCTCATGACGGCAGTGAAAACAATCATGACCAGCAATATCAGTCTTTTTGCCATATGTTGGAAAAAATCCGCATGAAACAAGTCCAAGACGAATACTTCAAAGTCCCTGAACAAGAACAAAAACCCGCCACGGGCAATGAACTCATGCCTTTCAGTCCACCTTCGAGTAACTTTTCAAAGTCCAAAGTAAATGGAGACGCTTCGTCCATACCAGAAAGCAAAGCCCAAACGACGATACGCCGCCAGAACTCGCAGAAAGAAGGTCTCGGTCTCCTTGGAACAGCTTTTGAAGCAGCGCCATCCAGCATTCTTATTACCGAAACCAGACCTGCAGAAACTACAAGACAAGGCGACAATTCTGAATAGTGCTAAAGCTCGTTGCCAATGCTTAACCAGTTGCCCAAATGCCCCTCTCGAAGGAGAAGCCTTTTGTGAAGCGCACATGAAAAAATGCCCACGCAAAGCTCCCCTGAGCGGTGCCGAGCCTGACTACGAACCGAATCGCTGGAACGAGAAAAAAGAAGTTCGCACCACCCACAATTGCTTTTCCTACGCCATGAACATCTTAGATACTCGTCAAATCAAAGCGTGTTTGGAAGACCCTGAGTGCGATGTCCCTTTCCATCAGCCAGGCAGTATCAGTGGCTATCCCAAATTCAATGACGAAGACCCGAAAACCTGTCCCAATATGATTGCACGCTTAATGGGCGACAATCCTGTCATTCATCCGTCTTCTTTTGAGCTACGATGCCCCAAAGATACGAGCAAAATTGCTCTTATCGTTGATGAAGACCAAGACTACCATTTTCTACGCCAAGATTCCAATGGCTATTTTTCCCAAAAATCAGGCGGGCTTCCCGTGACTCATCTGGATGCCCAGCAACACCGTATCTTTGATGTGCAACTGGCCAACCACAACTGGAATCCCGAAAAAGCCAACAATCTGAACTACGACCGTTTCTGCGGCTATTTCTGTGTCCCCCGAAAGCAGCGCCTCTGGGTGAAAACAGGCGGTCGACGTGTGACAAAACATAAAAAGCGCCGCGTCTAATGCTTGTCTTTGCGTTTACTGGCACGAAGCACCATCAAGGCTTCCTCAGCCGTGTATCGCTTCAAAGGACTGGACGCACAACACCCCTGTAACACCAATTGAATTGTTTCCGAATGCGGACCCCAGGTCGTTTTCTGAAACACAGGTGAATTATACAAGGTTTTCAAGATTTTGAGAAACATCACGCCGACTGCCCACGCATCCCAGGTTCGCCAATAGGCATGAAAGAAAGTGACCCATGACTTGTCGTGTTTGGTGCGGTCTTCATGCCAGAATTCAAACAAGTTCTGTGTCTGTTCTGCTCTCGTCAATCCGAGATAATTCTGCATCCATTCAAATTCCTGTTTGTGAGACATGGTTTGTAGGACACAGAACTGAAGGGTCAATCCTTCGTATAAGCCACTCATCACAGACACTTCTGGAGGCTGGGCACGGTAGCCTGGAGAGAACTCATAAATAAAGCGACCAATGTCTTGCCCTGTGAGCAAATCTCCTTGAAAGGCTTGACCGAAGTCGATGACACGAAAATTACCCTCCAAGTCTATCAACACATTCTTATCATTCAAGTCATAATGGCAGATACCTTGCTTATTGAGTTTCGCCATCGCTTCCAAGACATATTCCAGCTTCTCGAGATAAGGAAAATCAGCTTCAAACTGGACAGTGGTCAACGTAGCCCCTCCATACCGAGACAACAGCTGAATCAAATTGTCGTCGCTGTGACGCTTATACACTGTGCACTGCTTCTCGGCAACTGCTCGAAGACGGGCAAAATTCGCTCCAGAACACTGGTCTCTCTCCTGCAAAATGTAATACTCTTGCCAGTCAGGAATCGCTTTCACCAATTCGGCCATACGAAGTTCGAAGCGCCCGTCGGCTTTTCGAGTAATTTTACCGACCGAGCGCTTTTTTGTGTCACGTCTCGACTTCGCGCAGGGTAACGGAGGGGTATAGACACAGCCATAGGCTCCCTTGTCAAAGGGGCGAAGGCCTGGGTCTCCAGCATTGGGTACCGTGGTCATTCTAGTAGAACCAAAGGAAAACCACCATTAGAAGACGAGGAAATGACAGGTTCTAGACCACTCGTTGTTGTATTGATTTTAACCATCGTCATATTGGGCACAGTGGCCGCTGCCGAACTGGTGGCTCCTGACAAAGTGATGGAAGGATTCCAGAGCTTGGTGCCAAAACCCAAGACATCTTTCTGGGCTCAGTTTGCAGCTCCGAGAAGTGATATTGGGCCTACCTATGAGGACCCCTCTTACATCCGTGAAGTCCGTTATTTCAATGACTACGCTGACGTCAGTCGTCTAGGTGAAGCTTACGATTTCTGTCGCCTCTTAGCTCCTCAGCAAGACCCTGACAATTACTTCTTTGCTTGTGCTCTCGCTGGCACGGACGGCTTGGACAGCACCAAGTTTCGCACTCCGAGTGTAAAAGATGGGTTTCGTTTGGGGCGTGATGACTATATGCGGGATGTCAATGGGGATGGCCGAGCCGAATACTGCAGAATCTTGAAGTGGACCGACGGCAGCTACCAGGCCGTGTGCCAGCGAGCGACCGATTTGGGCTTTGATAGCAAAGAGACTGTAGATTCTGACCCACCGACCTCTGATGACCCTCGCCAGGATATACAAACCCTTTTAACATTTTACCAAGGATGCGTCGTATGGCTGCGCTTTTTCGGTGATATGACGGATACGGTTCAAAACGTGAAAGTGAGTGTGGCTGGCAAAATGACGATTGATGAACGTCCTCGTCGCGATGAATCTGAAGGTCTTGAATTCAATGGGATTAATCAGTTTCTGCGCTTGTCTGATTCAAGTGATTTGAGTCTAGGGATGAAAGTTCCGATGCGCTCCGTTCGTGCTTGGATGGTCTGGGCCTACTTTGAAGAGTTCACGAACAATGCCAAGATTTTTGATTTCGGCAATGGTGCAGGCAAGAGCAATGTCTTTTTAGGGATTGTGGGTCGAGGCGATGAGGGTGCAGAAGCCAAGAATTTGCGTCCTCTTCTCTGTGGAGGAGAAGAGTCTACAGTGCCGACCGAAAACAGCGGTGCCCAACCTGTGCTCGAGATGAGTCCACAACGCTTAATGGAAACGACGGATGCCAATGTGAATGAATACAAGTGCACGGGCTTTGATGTGATGCCCCGACGCCTGACGAAGTCGACAGTGGCAGCCAATACGAAAAAGCCGACAGGCAGCGCCAGCCTCTTGTTCGAAATCTGGGACCAGCAGGCGCGCAAGATGCGTATCAAGGTGGGTGGAGCCATTCCGTTGAAAAAATGGGTGCATATTACGATTACGACGACGAATGACGACGCGTTCCGTCCGAACTATGCGGTATATATTGATGGAAAACGGGTGTCGTTGAAGGAGAATGGATTTTTGCCTGCGACCAGCAGCTTGACCAATTGCTATTTGGGCAAGAGTAATTGGAGCAATTCCGTCAGTCAATACGAAAATCGCGACGAGTTGTTCAAGGGGAAACTCTTTGACTTCCGAGCCTACCGACAGACCTTGTCCGATGCGGTCATTACCGATTCCTATGACTGGGGTAAGGCAGTTTTACGAGCGTAGTCTTTCTTATCATGATGAAATAGATGGCAGAAGCTGCTGAAGAAACTGTAACAAATACTGGAGTAAATACTCCTAAAAATAATACAAAAGTCAATGTGAAGCCGACTACACAAGCAAATACTAAGAATCAGGCTCAAGCCACTGGAGTCAATGGCAAGAATCAGGCACAAGCCACTGGAGTGAATAATCAGAATCAAGGTGAACCTACTGAAGTCAATAGTTCTACACCCAAACCCAAGAATGAGAACGCCAATGCGAATGCCAACGGTGCTACACCCAAAGTTAAGAATGGCAACGCCAATGCGAATGCCAACGGTGCTACACCCAAAGTTAAGAATGGAAACACAAACGCCAATGCGAATGCTAATGGTTCTACACCCAAGCCCAAGAATACGAACGCCAATGCCAATGCCAATGCCAATGCCAACGGTTCTACACCCAAGCCCAAGAATGGAAACGTCAATGCGAATGCCAATGCCAATGCCAATGGAACTGAAACTGGGTCTGAAGCTGCGCCCAAGCCTAAGAATGGAAACGTCAATGCGAATGCCAACGGTTCTACACCTAAGCCTAAGAATGGAAACGCCAACGCAAACGGTTCTACACCTAAGCCTAAGAATGGAAACGCAAATGCCAATGCAGCTGGAACTGAGTCTGAAGCTGAAACTGGTGCTCCAGCTGCAAAAGAAACAGAACCCAAAAGTTTTTTCCAAGAAATCAAAGAAGCCTTAGTTGCACCTTTCACTCTTCCTGAACCTGAAGAATCTGAACCTGAAGCTCAAGAAGAATCTTCTACCGAGACTCCCGACCAAAGCCAAAAAGGTGGCAGCAAAAGCAAAGGGCGCGGAAAAAAATCCCTAAAGAAGGTAGAAATGGCCACTCGTAAGCATAACAAGAAACAGCACAAGAAGACCCGCAAACTCTCTCCCGCACTCAAAGCCTGGAACGAAAAAGTCATGAAGATTTTCCGTGAAAAACGCAAGACCAACAAGAACTACAAACTCATGGACGCCATGCGCGACGCCAAGAAGCAGCAATAAATAGCTAGACTCTATTCGGCACACTGAAACTAGAATCAAAAAATATAGATTTTGATTCTAATTTGTCCCTAACAAATCCCCAACAAACCCCCCTTTTACACATTCATCGTTGTTCCTGTAGGAACAGGAAGAGTCGTCACTGTTGCTGTTCCTGCATTTGCAGGAGGAGCCACCTCTGATACCGTTGAATCTGTATCAGCATCTTTCTTTTCCTTTTTACCACCATCTTTTTTCGCACGCGGCACCGCTTTGACTTTGTTAAAGGGAACCCAATACCAGTTCTCGCTAATCTGCGGCACCGAGCAACTTTTCATGCGCGAGATATTCATCAAACTTTCGTTCACATATAAGCGCAAGTTCTCATATTCGAGCATTGTATTTGTAAAGGCTGCAGGTGATTCTGGAGGTATATTGACGATGTTATTGAGCATCATCGTGCTAGTATTCACAAACATCTCTAAAATCGCCCGAATGGCCAAATGCTTATTGCGTTTGGCTTCTCGTTTTCCTAATTCAAGTTTCATTTCTTCCTTTGTCATCTTTTTAATCAAATATAAGACTCCAAGGTCCCCGTTGTCATTGACATTGAAATGTCCTTGGTATTGTTGCACACGCTGGTCGGCGATTTCGGCCGTGATGCGGTGAATGGCCATTACTCTGCGTTGGGTCACTGTATCGAGACGCGTGAGAGACCGACTCAAAATCGTATAATACGGAACCCCTCCACACGGCACGTCGCCTGCATTGCGCGGGGCCACGCCATTGCCTTGTTTCCGCAAGAATTCGTAATAGTGCGGATTGTGAATCACCCCGTTCACAACATTACCTGTTGTCCAAGAGAAAGCTGTGTGACAATCCGTGCACCACATCTGGTCACAGCCGTCGATTTTGGAAATACGTTCTCCACATTTGGGACAGGCTTTCGATTCCTTGATAATCAACGCCACCGTGGCTTTTTGTCCTTCGTCGCAGGTGTGCGCATCGTCCTTGTTCAAGCCTTTGATAGCCATACAGTCAGGACACACCCATTTCTGACAGGTGCCGCACTTGTAGACCGTGCTCAAGAATCCACGACACTCGCCATCAGGACATTTCATGATGAATTTGGCTTTTTCTTGCTGGGCCGGCCGTTCCCCTTCTGCGAGAGTCCACGCAGGAGGAGCACGACCATCCGCCTCGGCCTCGTAGCGTGTAAGTTGACGATGCACGCGGGTGGATTCATTCATGATACGACTGCGAACTCGTTCCCATTCCACAAGTTTTTTCTGGATTTCAGCATTTTCCTTCTCGAGTTCCAAACATTTGAGTTTGGCTTCGACACGGGGCTGACGTGTAGGCAAGAGACCCATTTCACGGTCTAACAGAACATCTTCACGATGTTTGCGATATAGACCCGTGCGAAAGGCTTTGGTGAAATTCAAGTCCAAGAACTCGTCATTCCAGGCACGACGGCAGCCCATACAGTGAGCGTCTAAAAGACCATCAAGCAGATACTTTTTGCTGCACACGGTGCAAGCCGAAAACGAACAATAGGGTCACACTACAGGTTTTCGTAACTGGACTGTATATTTATCATAACATACAGGGCAATCGTCTTGTTTCGTAGTCATTGTAGGAAAGGTACTACCCTACTTTAGCCTTCAAATTGTTCAATTTTTGGAATTCTCTGTGGATTTTGCTGAAGCCTCAGCAGCACCTGTTACAAGATACTCGTTGTCGAAACGACCACGGACACTTCCCCAGCTTTGACCTACCAGTGCAAAATAGGTCTGGATTTCGTCCTTTTCTAAACGACCCACTTGCACACCTTCCCGGAGAACTGATAAGTAAGCCAATGTCAGCTTGACAACATCGTCAAGATTATCCGTAATTCCACTGTTATAGTCACTGACTGATAAACCCAATTCTACTCCGAGTTTGACGAGATTCTGTTCAATAGACATGCTGCTCATTCCTTCTTCTGATGCTCGTCAAGAATCTTCTTGGTAAGCTCGAACGACCCACGGCAACTGCAATTGCGTTCCCACCAGGCCTTGCACGAGGCTGACATATCTGCCCATAAGTCTTCGCTCATGTCCTCCACGGCCTTGCGAGCCTCTGAAGGCGATTTCACACGAATGTAGTGCACGCCTTCGACCGGCGGTTCATAGTAATTGCTCATATCGACCAGTTCGTCACAGATAGGAACACAGCCCATCGCCATGCATTCCACCTCCCTGTGACACTTCAGCCCGTAGCCGGCCAAGCACAAGCCAAACTGACTATCGGCCAAACGCTCCAGATACTCGCGTTGCGTCAGTCCATAGGCCTCGTCACCCTTCACCATCTTCCATTCGTAGCCGTCTCCTACAAACGCTGATGACCAATCGGATGCTTCACGACGCTTGGCTTGCACCTTATTCTCCGTTTTCCCGTAAAAGACCATTTTGCGTTGACGCTCACCCCATCCTTTGGCATTCCCACCCCCTCCTACAATCTCCTCCACGAAGGAAGGACGACGAGGCCAGAAGAACCATGAAGACGCCTTGTCGGCACTTCCTGCAGGGACCGCAGGATTGCCAAAGAGACCAAACGACCACTCCTTTTCCACGAGAGGAGCCGCCAAACGCCAATCATGATTGGGTCTATCGTATAACAAAACACCGTCCTTGCCAATGGACCCCCACCAGACCATCGTTGCAGTAGGATGTTCCTTGACGACGCAGAAGCCCGCGGTAGCCCACAGACGAACCATTTCGCGGAAAGAATCTCCAGGATGACCGAAATAGCCTTCACGGTCTTTATTTGGCATCCAAATCACAGGCAATGCCTCTTCGCCCTTGACTGAGGGGTCACGGTGCAAAGCTTTCCAAGTCTTCTCTTCACTAAACACCTCCTCTAACACCTTTTCCTTCAAAGGCGCCACAAAACGATGCTCAAGACCACAAGCACTTGACACTTCCAATGCTCGACGACCTCCCTCTTTATCCACATTGAAGACTATTCCGCCACGAGGCAACATCCAATTCCAGCCTGAAGAGACCAAATCGGAACCACAGACAACACCCCAAGCCCCACGCATCATGTCCAACATTCTATCCACAGATGATTTGCCTGCATAGACTACGCGCACATCAAAGGCATGGTCTAAGACATCTTCAATTTCGCGAGACAACTTTGCATTCACACCTGTGCTTGCTCTAGCTCCTTCGACAATCACAATTCGAAGACGACCTCCGAATAATTGGGGAACCCCAACCCACCCTTTTACACTTTTTCGCAAAGCTTCAGCATCTTCGGCCAAAAAGATATCTTCACACCCAGGCGTTAATCCAACAAATTCTTTTGCCCATACGTGAATATCCTTTTCACGTTTAATAATGCGCATATTCGGGCGATTCCATTGAATATAGTCTAAGATTTCTTTCACAGAAGAATTCTCAGGACAATAAAATTCCCCAGCACCGAATTCTTGCCATAGGCGCAAAATCTTGCTCAAATACGACACGACATAGCGCTCACGACATGTCTCGGCGTCTTGTTGTTCCTGTTCTTGCTCTGCGGGCTGTTTTTGAGCTTCGCTCAAAGGCCAAGGCGCAGACAACATGCGCGGCACAGCCATGGTCGGCACCATGGCGTGAATCTGCGCTTTCGACCAACGAACTTGTGCATCCTTCGTGCTGCCAATATACATATGCGACTTGTCAAAGAAAAGACCATCTTCTGTCACAAACATATCTTTTCCTTGAAACACATAGTCATTCGCAGGTTTGACTTCATTCATCGATTCACGTTTGTAGACAATCGAATCCGTCCAGACTTTGCGATTGGTGGCCACGAGCCACTCGTTCGCTCCTGACCCTTGCACAGGACGCTGCATTGTCGCATAGCTACGACAGGCCTTACTGTCAAATCGCATCACCGGTTCGCTGTCGTGAAAGCCTGTTGGATGCACATAATGAAACATAGGTCGGTCCATCACATCCACCTTCTCGTAGTTACGAATACCACTGGCATGAAAGTGCCACGTTTTGAGAGACATCGCAGGATTCACACACACAAACTTGGCGCGCAACATGTCCAAAGCAATGGCATTGTCGCAGCCCATTTTGCCGAAAGGAAAGTCCAGGGTCTTCAGAATTCCCTCACCCCTCTTTTTTACATCCGAAGCCCGAATCACCCACGTATCTTGACTGTCTGGACGAGGACCAAAGATTTCGGCTTTGCGCACGTCCCCATCCGCTCCTACATCGTATCGTAGAAGAGCCAAGAATTTATCCTCTAAATTCACTGCCCACAAGTCGCGCCATGTCTCATCGTCAATCGCAATATCGGCATTCGCAAATACCGCTATCACATCGTCAGGAAAGTCTTGAATGGCTTCGAATACGGCCCTGTAAGTCAAACGGCGGCCAATGACACGTTCGTCGACCTTCACGTTCCCTGCAACACCAGGAGGCAAGCTTTCCTTCTTTTCATTCAAAAGCACGACCTTGTCAATCAGCTTACTCTCGACATTCATCGTCAAACATTTGCTAAGTTCACGAGCTCTTTTCGTTTTATCAGGAACATAATACTGCGTAATCCACCAAAGACGTGGAGGCGCCCCTTCGACTTTCTGCAGACCCAATTCCTCCCCTCGAACACTCCACGCCCCCGTTACGAAACGATAACGCAGTAAACCGGCCAGAATCATGACGGCGTCCTCGTCTTCCCCTGTCCACAGTCCACCCACATGAGGATACATATCCGCCAATTCTTCTAGACACATCACATTTTGAATGTTGTTTTGGCGAAAACGCTCCATTCCATAGGCATCTGCCAAAGCCTTCGTCACAAAAAATAAGCGCACTTCTTGTCGAGCTTTCCCCGCGGCCTCGATGTCGCCCACTGTCTTCGCCAAAAAGAAGTCTGGCCATTTGCCATCCGCCAACTTGCCTGTGCTCATGCAGTCCCAGCCGATAGGACGAGCAGCGCCTGGGGCCACAAAGGCCAATGTTTTGCGCTCCTTCCAGAGACTAGCATCAGTTTGTATCACGCGAATGTCTTTGCCTGTTAAAGGATGTTTGGCTAGCATGCTGTCCTTCTTTCTCTTTGTTTGCTCCCGCTTCCTGTTTAAACTTCATAAAGACAAGGTCTAAATTCTTGTGTGCTCTGCATAGTAAACCCTATAATGAACCGTCAAGACTGTGCTTATCTTATTCATTCAACCCCTTCCTATTACTATCTCCTCCCTCTCCATATCACCTGTCTCAAACGATACGCCCCAAGCTGCAAATGGCCGATATATATCGCCACCGAAGTGCCTGACCATCCTATGATGACCTATCTCAAGAATAAATGGCCTGACCTCCAACTCCTCCCTTTAACACAAGACGAAACACTTTTCTTTCAGTGTCGAAAAGCATCTGTTGAACGCCTCCCACCGAATATCCAATATGTGCTGCCCATGCAAGAAGATTTTTTGTTAGAGGGAAGGCCGATGGACCATGTGCTCGAGGAGGCCTTGCAGATTCTCGATGACAATCCCAGCGTCCTGAGTCTGCGCCTGATGCCGTGTCCTGGACCCCGTGCCGATACCCGCTTTGGCGATTCAGCTTGGCGCATTCTTGATTTTCAAAAAGACGCCTACGTGTTCACGTATCAGGCCACGATTTGGCGTCGTGAAGCCTATGCGGATTTCTTCAAAGAATTACTCACCCTTCAACAAACACAATTCGGCAGCAACCTCACCAAAAAACAGGAGATTCAGATTCAAGTATCGTATAATTTGGCAGAAGTCGCCGACGGCCAAGCTCTCCTACAGGCCAAAGTCCCAGGCTTGCATTTGGCTTGGCCTCGCGAAGGTTCCCAGGCGAATGCCGTCTATCTTAGTCCTTGGCCATATAGGCCGACGGCGGTCGTAAAAGGACAGCTGCAGGATTGGGCAGAGGAGTTGGCACATAGGGAAGAGGTGCCACTCCAACCTTCTTTACGCTAGCTGGCGAATGCGGTTGGAGACCAAGGACTGTTTGCGCTTTCACAGGAATGACAACTTCTTGGCCTGGTTGTGGCATTTCGTCACGCACAGGAGCCGACCCTGTAGAAAAGACATAGGAGACCAAGACTTGGAAAGGACGTAGGATACTCAGCATAGTGATTACCTACTCTCCCTCTTTTACACATGACCTTCAATTTTTGAATGGAAATTCAAAAAATTGAGTCAAAAAAGAGTCAATCTATTGGAGTTTAACGTTATGGACTATTCAACAAAAACTCGCCAGGAACTGATTGTTCTCTGTAAGGAAAAAGGGCTGAAGGGATACAGCGGCAAAAAGAAAGATGATATCCTTGCCATGCTATCAAAATACGACGAAGAGCAAAAGCAAAAGCAAGATACAGGCAAGTTTCGCAAGAATACAAAAGACCAGTTTTACACAAAGGAAACAGTAGCGAAATCCTGCATCCAGCAAATTCTTGCAGTAGTCCCTGACGCAAGCCACTGTATCTGGGTCGAACCGTCGGCTGGAAATGGAGCGTTTCTCCATCAGATTCCGTCGACGATTGAAAGAATGGGCCTCGATATCGAACCGAAAGCAAAGGATATTACCAAACAAGATTACTTGCAATGGGTTCCTCCTCCTTCTACAAAAAAAGATATCCTTGTCGTTGGAAATCCACCCTTTGGACGGCAGTCGTCCTTGGCCAAATCGTTCATCGCGAAAAGTTGCCAGTTTGCCAAGGTGATCGCCTTTATCTTGCCGAAATCCTTTACAAAACCGAGTATGTTCAACGCCTTTGACTTGAAATTTCATCTGTTGTATTCGAAAGAACTGGAAAAGGATTCGTTTGTGTTAAATGGAGAAAAATATGATGTTCCTTGTGTGTTTCAAATCTGGGAAAAGAAAACTGTGGACAGACCCGTGGAACAAAAAGTCGACCCTGTTGGATTTCACTATGTCAAACCAACAGAACACTATGATATTGCCTTTCGAAGAGTAGGAGGTCTCGCTGGAAAATCCTTCGTCAACGATGGAACCGCGTATAGCATTCAAGCCCATAACTTTATCAAGTTAGACGAGACTTTCTTACCAAATGCCAAGACAATTGTTGAAAAAATTAACAAGCATACATTTCCTAGCAATACTGTTGGCCCCCGCAGTCTTTCTAAATCAGAAGCCAATACAGTTATCAATGAGATTCTTCGTTCGGTTTCTCTTTCTTCGTAAACACACGACGAGAGGACACAATCTCGGATGAAATGCTTCCTCCACGAAACTCATGGGTGTTGCTTTTCGCAATCAACATCGCAGGATTTTTTTCCAGGAAACTTTGAAAATGGTTGAACGAGCACTGGAGACGGCTTTGTTGGCTGTTGCACTTGATATCGAGACGAAGAGCACCGCCTAATTTCTGGAGTTCTTCTTTTAACGCATACATCTTAGCATACTCCTCGTCAGTCGGTTTTCTTTTTTGGGGAACGGATTTGACGAGCTTGTCCAGACTTTCGATGTGGGCACGCGTCAGTGTCCCAAAGAGCAATTCACGAGAATTCGTCAAGTCCACTTCCACAATACTGACCAATTTCTTCGTATTCGTGGCATCGTCTTGTTTGTAGAACACCACGACGAGGTGCAAGGGATTGCCACTGCTCACAGCATCAAACACACGCAAGCAATCGGCCATGCACACGGAATTGGGACTACACGACGTTTTCATCGACACGTTGCAGCCATCAAGACGATTGAGAGCAGCAGGGAGGTCGATTTTACTCGTGTAGTTTTGGCGTTCAACTTCGTCTGGTGTAGCCTGGTAGACACGAAGAATCAGTTCCTTTTCCCATTGAAATCCGTGGGCTTGCACCTCTTTCCTTTCCTTTTTTACCTTTGCCTTCTTCTCTTTCTCTTTCTCAGCCACAGCTACTGCAATTCCCTTTGCCCTCAGCATCTCTACGAGTTGAGGCTTGGTCTTCCCTGACACGCCTTTGATATTATGTTCTTTGCAGATAGCCTTGAGTTCCTTTTTGTTCATGATAGGGGTGCTACCCTCCCTTGGACTGTAGCATCGACTTCATTTTTTTTCGAAAGGCCTAAGCGACTAACCCCCCTTTAACACAAGAAGAATGCCGAACTGGTGCTCAAACACGGTGCGCGTAGGCGCTAGTCCTGACACCTTGAAAGAACTCTTGGATGCGAAACTCAGCTTTGAAACTCTGATGCCTCGTCCAGCCGAGGTAGAAGACTGGTATGAATGGAATGTGAATCACTGGGGAACCAAATGGGACTGTGACCATTTCAACGTAAAAGAGCAGGGCCGCAAAGGCTTCATCGCTGGATTCAATACCGCATGGTCTCCTCCTCTCGCATTTTTTAGAAACTTGTGTGAAAAAAAGAAGGATTTGTGGGTAAAGTGTGATTGGAATGAAGAAAGCGGCTACGCAGGAGTGTTTGTTATGCACTGGGATGAAGAAAAAGGAGAAGTCAATGTTAAAAGTCTAGACTGGGATGACTGGTGTATGGAGGAGTGGGATGACAGGATGCGCTAAAAGTCTCCTTCCTGTGGCACCTGAACAAAGTATTGGCTATATTCTCTGTCGAGTCTATCTTTCATCTCCTGAGTGTAGGAGGGGTCAATAAGGGGAATAACGATATGAAGAGAGGATTCGTTTGATAAATCCTTGTAACAAGGTAAGAATCGTCTGTATGTTTTTTGACCAGCGTTTGTACCATAGGCGCCAGGTACTTTCTTTACAGCATCAGTCAATACTGCAATCTCACTTGTTCTATTCATGGAAGTAGTGTAGAAATTGGAATTTTCAGCCTTTTGAGGGCTCCGAAATGTTTGATGAAAGATATTTCTTACAATATCCTTTACCAAACCAAGAGTGTTTTCAGGAGAACTTCCTTTCAGAACTCGAAATGTACTCAGGTCAACACTATGATTGTGACGAATGGGGGGAGGTAGATTCGCTTCGGCACGAGTTCTTGCCTGCAAAATGGAATTTGTTCCTTTTTGTTTATTTATTTCATCTACCTTTTTGTAGTGCCGAACAATATTTTTCGATGTTTCTGCATCAATCCAATAGTGAAATTCTCCACTATACTGTGGACATTGACGAACAATACCTGCACCTCGTCCAGCCTTTTGCACAGCCGTTGGAATATATTCGATTTTGTTTCCTAATATCATATCTGTCCAAATAAGTCCTTCTTTTCCATCTGTTTTCAGTAGTCCATCTATTCCTTGAATTTCAAGCACTGGTTTTCCAGACATTCGAGGTGCATAATGAAATCCTAGACCTCTGTCTACTTTGCGACGACCAAGGATAATAAGAGGTCTATTTTCAAGATGGTTCATTTTATAAATGTAGAAGAGTAATCTATTCAGATTCTGTTTTCTTGCAGAATAATTTTTAGGACTTCCATTTTCGAGATACAACTTCACACCATACATATTAAAAGTCATAACATTTGCTTTGTTTCTGATTTTTTCAGCAAATCTATGCATATCCATCGCTTTGGAATCAGAATTCATAATAATTTTGTGAGAATACAGACTTCCATCTCGAAGGACAAGAGGTTTAGAAAAGTGCTCGGCCCAGTGTTGGTCAATCACTCGTTCTGCAATGGTATTATTGGATTCACGAATACGAACTTGAATAGGATGAATCTTTGATTCAGGATGATGAAAGGATAGATAATTCTGTTCATCTTCTGCACTAATTACCACTGGATAGTGATAAGCATTTGCACATTCATCATATTCTTCTTCAAGGAGTTCTCCTTCTGTAGCAGTAATAAACCCATTTCGAAATAAACGTTCACTTGGGTGATTCAAAAGGCCTTTGAAGCAAACATGTTGTCCATGGATATTAAAAGTTTTTTCACGAAACATAGGATATGTTTTGTCGGCTTCGTCCCAGCCGCCCCCAATACAAAGCGATTGAGAACTATGTTGAATGATATGATAAATAATACGCAAGAGTTTTTCCATTTGTTTGTTGTTTGCTAAAAGAACAATCAAAGGCATTCGATACGACGGATTATAGGCATAAGCATCAATATAAGTAATAATTTCGGTCAGTGAAGTTTTATTATTACTTGAAAGTTCGAAAATACGAACATCATATTTTCCTTCCATATCCGTTGATTCTTCATACCCTTCACGAACACGAAATCGACTAAACAATCCATTCACGGATTGTTCTGCCAATGTCTTATCATTGTCTATAACAAGAAAGCTTACAACTCTTTTATTGGGTAAGATTTTCCAGGAATAAATCTCTTCTCCAATAATCCTTAGTTTTCCTTTTTGAGTATTAAATAGAACAAAGAAACATTGGGGATTGTCGATAAGTTGCAAGAGGATTTTTTTCTTAATAGGGTCATCAAGTTCGGCAACTTGTGACCACTTCAATCCGGTTTTTGCTTGATATGTTACAGTATCATCACTATTGCATATTTTGCGTTCCAAATATCCTGTTTCGCATAAATCATGAATAAGTTCATCAAATAATTCTTCATTTCCTTGAATATCACTTTCAACTTGTTCAAAGAGAATATCTCTATATTCAACTTTTTTATCAGTAGCAGGTGCAGTAGTAGATGAAAATTCCATGGTGTAATCGAATTGATTAATCAACTCGATTTAGGTTTAGGCTCAATTTTTGCACCCCTTCTTGCAATAAAATTGAACTCCCACATCCCCCACCTCCACCTACCAACCCCTCCTTTAACACAATCATAGTCAATGAATATCTTCGCCCTGCACCCCAATCCGAGAAAAGCGGCACGGTGGCATGCTGACAAACACGTCGTCAAGATGCTCCTCGAATCCGTCCAGATGCTGTATACAGCCCACTGGACCACAGCCTTCCCCTTCTTACTCCAGTTCCGTGCGCCCATCCAGGTCAGCAAAGTTCAGAAGACGCTCCCCCTTCCACCCTCCTTGTTCTACGGAAAAGCCCCGTTCCAGCTCCAAAATCCTGAGAACCGTGGCTACCGCCCTGTTCATGTTCATCATCCGTGCACAGTCTGGGTTCGATCCTCGAAAGCCAACTACCTCTGGCTCTGCCGCCTCGCTATCGCCTTGGCCGAAGAACACCACCATCGCTGGCCCGCCTCACCGCCGCATTCCTGTGAAGCTCACGCCCACTGGCTCCTGGCCCATCCACCTAGCCTTCCAACCACCCCTCTAACACAATTCAAAGAAGCCATGCCAGACATCTATAAAAAGCACAATCCGATTGCATCGTATCGTGCGTTTTACAAAGGAAGCAAAACCGAAAGAGGCATCACGAAGTCGTATACGAATCGTCATCCACCGCATTGGTTGGCCACAGGCCAGAGGCTTAGTCCACATTATTCAACGTCAAAAACAGACCATTTTGTTCAGGAATCCAGGTCGTAATGGTCGCCGTATTCGCCCCAGGATTCGTGAAATTCGCCACGTGGTGAACCTGCAACACATCTGGGCACGGTGTCAAATCTGATTTTTTCAGTAAGTAGCGAAGATTCGCTAACGAACAGTTACTCGCTCCAGCGTAAATGGCCAGACGAACCGGTTCGCCTATTTGTTTCGTATCCCCTACCGCTGTCAAATACGAACTGACATAACAAGTTCCTGTCAAGTTTCCTGCAAAGTTCATCTGCAGGTTTGCCATCACGTCGACAGTCATCTTCGAAGTGGCCACTAAATGGTTGGAAAATCCTGCAACACGAATCTGTGCACTCGTGCGGTTGTCGCCGTTCGTAATACTTGTGTTAAAGAGGTTGCCGCCTTCGTTATACACCGTCGATAAATAAATAGTATATTCACCAGGATTGAGAGTGCTGACGTAGCCGCCTGTAAAGTTCGACCCAATACGAGCCATAGGACCGAAATTGTCACCGATGTTTCGCAAAGACCCTAAGGATGTTAAACAATCATACAGAGTTGTTGCGCTAATGTATCCATAGTTGTAGGAAAGCATTGCAACGGTATCATTGAGTTTGCTGGTGCTGACGTAGCCTTGGCCAAGTTGAGAAAGACCAGCTGAGCCGAGACCCGCTACGGTGCTGCGTAAGAAAGTGGTAAATGTGGAGGTTTGAATACTGGACATGGTGCTAATGCCTGGCTGCACGGAGGACAAGATGTCCAAGACTGAACACGACAAGGAAGGAACACTCATGGTGCTGAAGAATTCAAGAGTGCTATACCATTTCAAGGCTCCTTGTTGAGCAATCATGGGGATTTGACCTGGCTGAATGAATGCCGAATTCGAGCTGCTCAATGCTGTAACTTCTCGAATGCGGAGAATATTCGTATCATATGTAAACTTGCTCATTCTCCTAAATACCTGTAAAATTTGTGCCGTTGATACGAACATGCAGAGCGTTACATCCATAGGTGAGATGCTGCACGGTGCTCGCCGTGAGGCCACCGTTCCATGTCGTGAAGCGATGGAGTAGGGTGTAAGAGGAGGTGTAGGTGGAAGATACATAGGCACTTTCCAACGGAATGGTCAAGGAATCTGACCAGAGATTGGAATTGAGGGCTTGGGTAGCCATCCAGGGACGGACGAATAGTGTAGATAAATTAATGGATGCCCCTGCTTGAATCATCGTGCTCACGTAGAAGACACGAGAAGGGGTGGCGTTGTTTGTAAAGAGCAAAGAGGGTTGAACTTGCACGGACAGCTTGGCATTTTTTTGCAGAATAGAAGACATCGAATCGAGACGGAAACTGACTGTGCTATACGAGACACCTGTGTCCAAGGTATTGCTATCGTATTTACCATAGTTGGTTTGCTGGAAGTTGTTCGTGCCGATGCTCGAGTAAAAGGACACCGTTGAAAGAAGACCTTTGTTGATAGTGGCTTGGTCTTGTCCATAATTGCTGAAGGTCGTCAAGGTGTAGGTTGAAAAGTATCTATACAGGTCAAGACTTGTATAGTTTGTCAAGACATTGTATTCATCCACATTGAAATTGCTACGAATCCCTGTGCTGATATTGCTCATGAAAGAGACAAGAGAACTGGTGGCATTGCCGATTTTAGGAATGTCATAGAAAAGTGTGCTCACGGTGCTCATCGCCGAGCTTACAGACCCGAAGGCTGCGCCACTGATGTCCAAGTAGCCACGACTTGTGAAGGTGGAAATGGACATGAAATAGGTGTTTTTTGTGGTATTGGTGGTCAGTAAAATATCGTTGACACCAATGACGGTTAAATTGGTGCTGGGACTCGTGGATTCTAGATAGGCATTGTTCGTATTTCCTATAGCATCCATCGTTAACGTGCTGGCATTGCTAATCACATTGACTTTGGAATAGCCATAGATGCCTGTGCTAATCAAGCTTTCCGTGCCAGACACGAACAAGGTATTGGTGAGCGGGTCGCCGCTGACACGGACAGAGCCTTGGCCGACGACTTTGAGGGTCGGGGAAACTATGCCATTGGAATAGCCCACGAGCGTGTTGCCACCGCTGATGTCAAATTGAGAAAACCCTTTGGAAAACAAGATAGCCCTTTTCAAGGTGCTGTTCATCGAGAATCCGATGCCCGTGCCTGAAGATAAGTAGAGGCGATTGTAGGACAAGTCGGCCACAAAGGGGACATTGTCCACAAGGATTTCGTTGTAGGCCCCGAAAGCTCCTAAGGAAGATGGCACAGCCCAATACGTGCCTCCTCTGCCATCCGTGGTTAACACACGATTGGAAGAAATGACAGAATTATTGGAGTTCAGGGCATTCACTTGCCGAACTGTAAGAATTTCTGTATCATAGGTCTTGCGTGCGCTCATTCGGATTCACGCTTCTACCTCATGCAGCCGAAAGAAACTAGGCCAGATTCTGCACGCTCACAAAGATAGACCCTGTGGAGCCAAAGTAGGGAACGACGTTGCAGTTGTGGAGGGCATTTTGTAAAGCGCCGTTGTTCAAACTGCTGGGCATATAGTGCAGGACTGTATAAGGAACAACAAAGTTTGAACTGGTGGTTCCTGGGGGAATGGTCATCTTAATAGGCGCTTGAAAGACATTGGAACTGTCAATCGTTGTGCCGCTTTCAAGAGTCACGCGACTTTGGTTCAAGACCACATGATTTTGCACGGTGGTTGTTAAAAGAGGAGTTGTATTGGACATGAGCAAGGTAGACATCGGCAAGACAGCAAGGCCTGTGGCTCCTGTAGCCAACTTGGAAAAGACGAGCGTAGGATACAATTCAAGGGTGATACGGGAATTGGAGTTGATAAAATTACTGAATGGAGCGAAGTTGATTTGCGCCGTGGAGAACAACAAGTCTTGTGTTCCAGGCACATTGTATGCTGTCATGGACTGATAGTTGTTGCCTGCGTAATAAATGGAACTTGTGAAGAATGTGCTGGTGTAAATCACGCTGCCGACATTGGTAAATGTATTCACGCTGCCGATGGTTGTGATAGTGGTGACGTTATCGAAGCGAATATTGGCTTTCAGAGTGGACAAGGCATAGGTGGTGCTGACTAAAGAAGCTGTGCTGACGTAAGACTGACCCCAGCTCGCACCCGCTGAACCGAGACCAGCCACTGTGCTCTGCAGACCTGTGCTACTGATGTAGCCACGAGTGCCGAGACCTTCCACGGTGCTCTGCATCTGTGTCGTGCTGACATACCGAAGAGACCCGAGACCGGCCACGGTGCTCTGTAGCTGTGTTGAGCTAATGTATCCTGAAGACCCTAAACCCGTCACTGTGCTCACCATCGCAGCTGTTGTTAAATAAGGACCAAAGGTATTCAATCCTTCCACAGTGCTGACCAGTTGTGATGTGCTGATGTAGCCGACAGACGCGAGCCCTTGCACGGTGCTTCGAAGACTCAACGTGCTCACGTAGCCTAGAGTTCCGAGATTGTCAATCGTCGACAAAGACGAGACACTACCCGTCGACGTCACACCCTTTGTTGTGCTGACAATGGCCGCTTGCAAATACGATGTGCTGACATACAAAGCGGAGCCGAGACCTTCCACTGTGCTGCGCAAATTGTCCACTGTGAGTTGGCCAGGATTCTGGAACGCCACGATAGAACTCAGTGTGCTGATTTGTGCATTGGTTTCGGTCGACAAACTGCTCAAACCGAAAAAGTAGGTCGTGTTCAAATAGGTTTGTGTAGAAAATGTGCTCAGAGTGGAAGGCAAATTGCCTACTGATGGACCGCCGTAGACAGAGAGACTACTAATGACGTTGAGCCAGTTCGTGCCACCGAGTCCATCTGTTACTAAACTTTGCCCTGAACTCAAGAAAAGCCCTGTGTTGGAATCCAGAGCATAGACTTTACGGAGGACGATTCTGTCAGTCATTCTATTCTACTGCCTACCCTTGAAAAAAGGAGAGTCTTGAAACGCTCCTGTCCTGAGTCTACCCACCTTTTGGATTTCCTGAACTCACGACAGATGACGCAAGGAGGCGGTCTTTTACAACTCGTTGCACAAGGAAAGCAAGATGTCTTTCTCACCGGCAACCCACAAACCACCTGGTTCAAAATGGTCTATCGCCGCTACACCAACTTCGCGATTGAAGCCCAGTCGATGCCGTTTGACAATCAGGCCGATTTTGGGCGCACCATCACATGCCAAATTCCACGAAAAGGAGACTTGTTAGGTGCCATGTGGCTAGAAATCCAGCTCCCGGCAATCAAGGATAGTGTCACAGGCCAACCCCTCTCTTACACAAATGCAGTAGCCCACGCCTTAATCCAGGAAGTCAGTCTTGAAATAGGAGAACAGGAAATTGACAAACAGACAGGCGAATGGCTCGAAATCTGGTCAAACTACACCGTCACAGAAGAAAAACGTCAAGCCTGGAACAACATGATTGGCAAGACCAGTGGTGGTAGTCAAGGCAATACACCATCGAACTTTGTTCGTCAATATGGGCCTCTCTCGTTGTATGTGCCACTCCGTTTCTGGTTCTGCAAAAACCCTGGACTCTATTTGCCCCTACTCGCTTTGCAGTATCACACCATTCGTCTCAAAATCAAGCTCCGTCCTCTGAACCAAATGTTTGTTGTCGACTCGCCGACCAGCAATCCTTGTGACCAGACAGCCGATGCTTCCGCTTCAATTACGTCGTTTAATCTGTACGGAGACTACATCCACTTGGATACGGATGAGCGCCGACGTTTCGTCGCCAATGCTCACGAATACTTGATTGAGCAGGTGCAGTATACGCCAAGTATCGGCATCGACGCTACTGCTTCTACAGTGCAAATTCCGATGGAATTCAATCATCCGATTCGCGAACTCTTCTGGGTTGTGCAACGCGATGCCGCTCTCAACGCTCATCAGTGGTTCAACTATACCAATTTATCTATTGGTGAGACATCCACCAGTCAGAATACCTATCAAAACTTAATTAATACGGCTCTCTTGAAAATTGACGGATTTGACCGTTTTGAAGTGAGAAATGCCGACTATTTCCGACTTGTGCAGCCTTTCCAGTATCACACTGTTGTCCCGTTAGACGATTTCATCTATACCTATTCTTTCTGTTTCCATCCTGAACAGATGCAGCCGAATGGCAGCATGAACGCCAGTCGTTTGGATACGATGACTCTGCAACTCGAGATGAATCCAACACCGTCTCCAGCCCGTGGCAAGTCTAATGTTCGTATTTATGGCCTCAATCACAACGTCTTGCGTGTCGTGGATGGCTTTGGTGGATTGCTGTTCCGTGTTTAGCGACTGGCTTTGCTGCCACAGCAGCAACAGCAGCAAAAAAATTGAATGGCGAACTTGACCCCCAACCACCAAGCACTCCCCCTTTTACACAATGTCTGCACCCAATAGCATTTTGATTCCGTCTCAGGACAACCGCTTTGTTCTTAAAAAAACCTATAGTCACAGTCATGGACACGATATCGTTACACAAACTCGTATCCATTTACTTGCCCAAGAAATCCTTAATAACCATAACAATTTCGATATACTCCGTGCTCCTTGTCTCGTTGCCTATGAAGATTGGCGCCCATCCTTCATTCCCGTTGAACGCAACGAGTTTTATGGCATGGAACTTGTGAACACGTCTCATCCTATTTGGCTCGGCGACCGCGAAAGCACCATGCATGTGCCTTCAGATATCCTTGAACGAGTCCAAGATGAACTTATCCGCTTCTTTAAAATGATGTGGGACCGTGGATTTATTCCTTTCGGCTTCGAACTCTATCTACAACCCGATGGCACGGTGATTCTCTTGGATTTTGACAAATTTGGATTCCGTCGTCCGAATTGGCGCTGGCAAGTCGAATATCCCTGCCACTGGATTCCGCCCGAACAAACATTCCGTTGGCTAGGCTATCCACCTAACTTTGAAGACCGCCTAATGGACTTATATCATATCCGTTTGGAAAATCCTCAGGAATAAGACCTCAACCTTTAACAAATGGATTGGGAATTCCCTGCAGTAAGTCAGTCCACCATTGACGTCTGGAAGACAGCCCAATACACGCGAAAAGGAATGTGGTGGTTCACACTCTTCTTTGGATTCTTTGGTCTTCACCATTTGCTTCTGAGGTCTCCGCAAACGACAATCTTATTTATTATAGCCAATGTTCTATCCTTAGGATATTGTTATTTTTTTGACTTAATTCAATTATCGGCTCCTGAATACGGTGGTGTAGGCACGAAAGGCCTGAACAAGTTTGGTCTCAGTCATCCGTGGGGGCCTTTAGGGGTGGCCAAGGGAATGTGGATTGACGACCCTGAAGAAGTGAAGATTGTTCCTCGTCCTCCTCCTCTTCCTTCTGCCCCACCTGCAGCCGCAGGACAACAAGAAGAAGCTGCGGGAAAACAACAACAAGAGCAAAAACAACAAGAAGTCGCAGGACAACAACAAGAAGTCGCAGGACAGCAACAAGCTGCTGCTGGTCCTATGGTGGGCGGTGCAGAACCCAACGCAAAAGCAAAAGATGAGCCACCCAGTCCCTGGTTTTTCTTTATCTATAGTCTCCTCCTCCCTATTGCACCCTTGGCCTTGACCATTGCCGGCGATGGCAAAAATGCGCTTACTCGTCTCCTCTTTTTAACCATTATTCCCTTTGGATTTATCCTTTATGGATTCTCCATCGTCTATGACTATTTTATACTGTTGGCCAAACCCACCGATGTTCTCCTCTTTGGAAGCAAGAGACCTTTCCCTTTTAACATGCTTGGTATGGACAAAGACGGCCATAGTTCGAATATTACAGGCAAAGAAGACTTGATTGGCTGTCCACCTGCCAATAACTTGCAGATGCTCTTGGGCATGGCGCTTCCTCTTCTCCGTATCGCCTTTCCTGAAGCCGCCGACGGCATCGAACAAGCTCTCCAAACAGCGCAAACCGTCAAACAAACAGGGATGGAAGTCGCCAACAAAACCGTGGCCGCAGGAAAGCAAGCCGCCGAGACCGCCCAGCAATTCAAGGGAGCCGCTGATACGCTCGTGACCAAAGTTCCTCAGGCCATCGGCCAAGCCGAACAACTCGCCTCCAACCCCGAGTCGCTGATTCCGAAAGCCAAGATGGTGGGTGGTGGCGCAAAAGACCAAGAGTCTCCTATCTTGCAAGGCCTCACCTTAGGCACGATGGCTGCGCTCATAGGAGGGGGTTTGCTTCTCCAAATCAGTAGAAGTTTTACTTTGCCTCATGACCGAACCGATTCCCCTCCGAACCCAGGAAGAATTTGAAGCCATGTATTTTCTCTCCAAAGACCATCCCCCTCTCTCCTCTCCTGTCCTCATCTGGTTCTCGGCCAAATGGTGCGGTCCGTGTAAACGCGTGAATTACAAGGAACTGCAAGCCGCTTTTCCAAACCTCAAAATCTTCAAATGTGATGTGGATGAAAACAACTATACGCCCGGCTTTGTTGGCGTTCGTTCTATTCCCAGTTTCATTATCTTGTATGGCCCTAAAACTCTATCCGCACCCTTTCAAAGCAGTGATACGAAAGCCATCATCGAATGGGTCAGAGCTATGCTAGATAAGAAAGCCTAGTTCACCATAGAGGACAATGTCCACATCAAACCCCAAACCCAAAGACTATCTGGTCGTAGGTGCAGGCCTAGCAGGTCTACACTGCGCTCTTCGTCTGAAAAAAGCCAAGCCGAAAGCGAATATCACGGTAGCCGAACTCTATAACTACGTCGGCGGTCGTGTCTATACGTATACACCCAAAGACTATCCGAATATCCACTGGGAATCTGGTGCAGGACGTATCCACCAAACCCATACGATGGTGAAAGACTATATCCAATCCTACAATCTTACACCGATTCCGATTCCTGCAAAAACCGAGTTCCGCTCCTCGCAAGACCCGCAACACCCTCACCCTGACACCTGGACAGGCCTCTCCCAGTATCTCGTCTCCACACTCTCTTCTCTAACACCCAGCTTATTAACCACGCACAGTATCCGTGAGCTTCTCACGGAAACACAGGGAAAAGCCAAAACCGATGCCCTCTTGTCGCACTTCAGCTACCGTGCCGAAATGGACGTCATGCGCGCCGACCTGGCGCTCGAATCTCTGAAAAAGGAAATGGGCCCATCTACGAACTTTTTTGTGTTAAAGGAAGGGTTGGGGGCACTGGCCAAGGCCATGCACAAAGAGGCTGAGTCTCTCGGTATTGAATTCTTGTTGGGACATCGCTTGACTTCTGTAAAACACAAAGTGGCGACTTTCGTCGTGGAAGACACAAACACGCGCACCACAATCTATGCTGACCATATTGTGCTCGCACTCCACAACAAGGCTCTTCGAGCTATAAGTCCCTTCAAGAGTCACCCCCTTTTACACAAGGTTATCATGTGCCCGCTTCTCCGTATCTACGGCATCTTTGACAAACCCTGGTTCTCAGGCCTGGCAAAAACGATTACAGATGGTCCGCTCCGATTCGTGATTCCCATTTCGGAACGCGATGGCACCATCATGGTATCCTATACCGATGCATCCGATACACAGATATGGTCGTCGATGCCCCCCAAAAAACTAGAGAAGGAGATTTTGAAAGAACTCCGAGCCTTGTTTCCTGAACGTGAGATTCCTGCTCCTCTCTACTTGAAAACGCATCTGTGGAAGGCAGGATGTTCGTATTGGGCACCAGGGAATTACGACCCTGAACAAGCCAGCGAACAAATCTTGCAGCCCATCAAAACTATGCCGAGTGTCTATGTCTGTGGCGAGAGCTGGAGTCTCAAACAGGCGTGGATAGAGGGAGCGTTAGAACATGCCGAGCTTTTATTGAAGACACATTTGCTCTCCACCTAAGACAGAAATGTCTGGCAAGTCTCATATTCCTATTAATATCTTTCACATTCTCGTCGTGGCTCCCTTTTTCTTATACGTGGCCTATGTTCGTGGTCAGCTCCCTTCTTGGGTGTTCCAGAGCTTGTTGGGTCTCGGTATTGTAATAGGCATCTATCACTTGTATTCCACGATTGTCAAGTATCGCTCAGGGTCTCCTAGCATGTGGGTGAATTTGATTCACGTGGTAGCGGTAGCTCCTTTACTTATCTATATGGGAGCAAAAAGTTATGACACACCGCGCTGGGCCTTTGAAGTCTTAGCCATGTTTGCCTTCGCTGCATTCGGCTACCACTTGTATTCCATCATACAGGAGTTGCAAGTCAAGAAAGAGACAACAGATTAAAGACAAAGACCTTGGCGAACTTCAGTTTGTTGAAGTAAATCAGGTGGAAGACAGCTTACAACATGATACGTAAAGGATGGTTTACTGCGAAAGGTTTCTCCACACACTGTGCAACAGATAGACTTACTCCCTGCTTCACAGCCACAGAGTTCAGCTACTTCCTTATTTAAGTGTTTCAGAATATAGTGACTTCGAAGAGCTGCTTTCTTATGACTTCTATAGTCACATCCTTGACAAGGACATTCCATTTGTTGAACGACTTGGGTGCAGTGTTCAGGATGTTTCGATAAGATGTGATTGTCTAATGTCTGTTTGGCCGATGTTTCATAATTGCAGTGTTTACACTTATGTTTGAAGGTTCCGTCATGATGAGCATGATAGTGCATATTCATCGTGGAAATGAGACGTTTGCGTTCATTGCAATGAGGGCAAACGTACCAACCGTCTTCTGTTTTTGTATATTCAAAACGAGTCATTTATGTGTAAAATAGGGGGAGTGCCTACTGTTTACGAGTGGGGCGGTTTTTCAATTTTTTCGGTTTGCGACTGCGGTTACGGCGGTTGCTGCGGCTGCCACCTTGATAAAAGCTACGACTCATCATTCCTTGTCTGCCTGTGTTTGTTGGTCGAGGGCTGTTCAACTCCAGACGACCTGCGCGAGGAGTCTGTGGTTGGGGAGCCGCCTGAGGGACAAGTTTTCTTCTTTTGAACTCTTCAATCTTGGGTTCTGCAACATAAGGTATGCCCAACATTTTGAGAGTAGATTGTGTGGGCCAGGAAATACGTTCGCCAGAGAGCATATATTGAAATTCATAATCATGGTTTTGTTCGACGTAAATTGTTTCAATACCGACCCGCTTCAGAGGTAAAATCCAGCGGTCTATAATACTATAGACATGTGCTTGAAATTCACGAGCCAAGACCATTTCTTGTTTTGCCGCTTCCGCAGCTTCTTTTTCTTTCACAAGCTGCGCTTGTTTGGCTTCTGCCTGTTGAACAGCCAAAAGAGCCGCTGCCGCTTCCTGTTTCTGTTTGGCTAATTCTTGTTGCACAGACGAGGCTTGGGACTGCGCTCGAGCAAGTTCACCGAGAAGTGATTGGCGCTCTGTAGAACTTGCTGTCTGTATCTCGGCTTGAATGGCAGCTACACGCTTGTTAATCTCTGCAGCAGTTCGTTCCGCTTCTCTTTTTTGCTCTTGCTCAAAGGCTAAACGGTCAGCAGCAAGAGCCGCTTTTTGTGCACCGAGTTCGACATCGGCTTCCGCTTTCAAGGCGTCGACTTCGGCTATCTTCGCCTTGTATTCCTCTTCCAACTTCACTGCAGTTGTCTGACGAAGTTGAACCATCATTTCAGCTTCTTTCGTTTCACGACTTTTTTCGAGTTCATCAAGCTTAGCCTTGACGTCGGCAATTTTGGCATCCAGTTTCTTTTGTTCTTCTGTCATCATTGCCTCCACCTCCTCTTTTCGTTTACTCAAATTCGTATTCAACACGGCCTTTCGGCTATTCATATTCTTACGTTTTTCCGCCATCTCGGCCTCCAGTTCCTCCTTCTGTGTTTGCAGCCCACGAACATCCCCCTCTAACACCTGTTTCCGAGCCAGTGCATTGGCTTCCTGCGTTTCAGCTATTTTCTTGCTATTTTCAAGGGTATTTTTGTTTTTCTGCACTGCATTCCGATTGCGGACCAAGGCATTTCGCTCACCTTCAACCTTCGCTTTCTCGGCTTCCAGTCCCGAAAGCTCGGCTTTCAGTGTATCGACTTGTTCTCGAAGTCCTTGGAGCTCGCCTTGAAATCCGTTTTTCTCCGTTTGGACTTGGTTTTGCATATTTTTCTGTAAATTTGCCAAGAGTTCCGCCTTTTGCTCACTTTCCCATTTGGCTTTTTCGTCGTCAAAGGCTTTCTGCATGTCGTCGAGCTCTTTTTGTTTGGCGTCTAGTTCTTGGCGTTTGG